>OGUD01000601.1_pt1 | contig 28452 bp, 19 predicted proteins | sample 1573671 | NCBI WGS metagenome assembly OGUD01 (sample SAMEA2582065, study PRJEB24529) | metagenome | biome: Human gut stool | place: China | collected 2011 | reverse complement strand
AAAATCGGTCTGACCAATCCTGTTACTTATATGCGGATGCAGAATGAAGCGATTAAAACCCGTGACCCACTGGGATTGGCTTTATATTCTGAAGAAAAAATAACGATGACCGAACGTGGATTATATCCCGATATCTTCCCGACAACGGACTGGTATGATACCATGTTCAACGATGTGATCTCCAACCAGCGTGCCAATCTGAGCCTTAGCGGTGGTGGAACGGTTGCCCGTTATTATGTGGCTGCCAATGTGTCGAAAGACAATGGTAACATGAAAGTCGATAAAAGAAATAATTTTAATTCCAATATCAGTCTGATGAAATATTCGATCCGTTCGAATATCAATATCAACCTGACAAAAACGACGGAGTTGGTATTGCGTATGAGCGGAACGTTCGATGAATATACAGGACCTATCGGCGGCGGTTCTTTCATGTACAAGGAAGTGATGATGGCCAATCCCGTATTGTTCAAACCTTATTATGAACCGGATGAACAGTACGCATATTCCAAGCATATCTTATTCGGTAACTATGGTGCCGGTAATTATGTAAATCCGTATGCACAGGCTTTGAAGGGATATAATGATTACAGTAAGAATACGATGCTGGTTCAGTTCGAGGGTAAGCAGAAGTTGGATATGTTGACCGAAGGGCTTGCTATCCGTGCAAAGATTAATATAGACCGCTATTCCGAATATTCGGTAAACCGTGCTTATGATCCTTTCTTCTATAACATATCATCTTATAACCTGCTGGATAGTTCGTATAAATTGAATCGTTTGAATCCGAGTACCGGTACGGAGTGGATTAATTATAACCCGGGAAACAGATATGTAAATACGAACTTCTACCTGGAAGGAGCAGCGGAATACACCCGTAATTTTGACAAACATGGAGTAAATGGCTTGCTGGTTTATACGATGCAAAGTAAAAAGACCGGTATAGCCGATAACCTCCAATTATCTTTACCTGGTCGTAATATCGGTTTGGCCGGACGTGCAGCCTATAATTATGACGGACGTTATTTCGGTGAATTTGTTTTTGGATACAATGGTTCGGAACGTTTCTCCAAAAATAACCGTTGGGGGTTCTTTCCTTCTGTAGCCGGCGGCTGGATGCTCTCGAAAGAAAGCTTTTTCGAACCTCTGAAGAATGTGTTCGATCAGTTTAAATTCAAGGCATCTTATGGATTAACAGGGCAGGATCAGATTGGGGATGGCAATGACCGGTTCTATTATCTGTCGCAAGTGACTTTGAATAGCGACAAACGGAAAGTGAATTGGGGTACTCAATTGAATTATAATCCGGGAGGAATTATTGTAGACCGCTATGCCAATGATGAAATCGGATGGGAAAAATCCTATAAGCTGAATGTGGGAGCGGAGATGCGTACGGTATTCGGACTTTCGGCTAATATTGAATATTTTACGGAACGACGGGAAAATATTTTGCTGAACCGTATCATTCCGAATACAATGGGTATCATTCCTGATGTAAAGGCTAATTTGGGAAAGGCAAAAGGAAAAGGTGTGGATATGGAACTCAACTATGAGAAGAGTTTCAATAAAGATTTATGGATCACAGGACGCGGAACATTAACCTACGCAACGAGCGAAGCGGTAGAATGGGAAGAGCCGGATTACAGCGAGACTCCCTGGTTGTCGAAAGTAGGAAAATCGTTGACCCAAACCTGGGGATATATAGCAGAACGTCTGTTTGTGGATGAAGAGGAGGTAAGGAATTCTCCCACCCAATTCGGTGAATATATGGCCGGTGATATCAAATATCGTGATGTAAACGGTGACGGTAAAATCTCGGAATTGGATAAAGTGCCTATCGGTTATCCGACGACGCCGGAGATCAACTATGGTTTCGGTCTGTCGGTAGGTTATAAAGGAGTAGATGCTTCTTTCTTTTTCCAGGGATCGGGACGTCAGTCTTTCTGGCTGGATCTTAAAAAGATTACTCCGTTCTTGGATGGAGATGCGGGAGATAACGATCAGGATAATTTGTTGGGACAAAATGCTGTACTGGACGTGATAGCCAATAGCTATTGGTCTGAAAACAACAGGAACCCTTATGCTTTCTGGCCCCGTCTGGCTAATCAAACAGTTGAAAATAATAATCAGACAAGTACCTGGTTTATGCAGGATGCTACTTTCCTCCGGTTGAAATCGGTTGAAATCGGCTATACCGTGCCAAGAGATTTAGTGAAGAAGTTCAAGGTTCAGAACTTACGTTTTTATGTGAGCGGAACCAACTTGCTTTGCTGGAGCAAATTCAAACTATGGGATCCTGAAATGGCGGGTAACGGATTAGGTTATCCTGTTCAGCGTGTGATCAATGTGGGACTTAATTTAGGATTCTAATTTAATAAAACGGAAAATATGAAATCGATATATCAATATTTAATATATATATGCACTGCTTTTTCAATAGCCTCCTGTAACTATCTGGATGTTGTCCCGGACAATGTTCCGACATTGGATAATGCTTTCTCAGACCGGTATACAGCTGAACAATATCTGGCTACCTGTTATTGGGGAATACCTAAGTCGGCCGGATGGAATGAAAATCCGGGAATATTCGGATCGCTGGAAATGATCTTCAATAAAGAAGGAAGTACAGAGAATGGTATGAAATTCGGGTTGGGTACCGATAGTCCGACCAGTGCTTTGATCAATTATTGGGGCGGCACAGGCGACATGATCCGTTCTTTGTATGCAGGTATTCGTGAGTGTAATACCTTTATGGAAGGAATTGTCGGTGTAAAAGATCTGAACCAGTACGAGATCAGGCGTATGATTGCAGAAGTGAAACTGATCAAAGCCTATATGCACTTCTACCTGCTGACCTATTACGGACCGATCTGTCCGTTGCGTGAAAATATACCGGTGAACGAATCGACGCAAGGTGTCAGGGTATATCGTGAAAAAGTCGATGATTGCTTTTCCTATATCCTGGAATTATTGGATGAGGTAATAGAAGGCGATCCGCTTCCTCTGGTGATTGAAAACCAGACAAGTGAATTAGGCCGTTTTGCTCGTCCGGCAGCATATATGCTGAAAGCAAAAGTTTTGACCTATTGGGCCAGTCCGTTGTATAACGGGAATACGGATTACAACAGTTTCCGTAATCATAACGGAGAACCGTTCTTTAATCAGACGTATGATGAGACACGTTGGCAAAAAGCAGCGGAGGCTTGTAAAGAAGCAGTCAATATTTGTGAAAGTGCCGGTATCCGTCTATACCAGACTTCCGATTATGTGGCTACTAAAACTCTTTCGGATGAAACCCGGTTGGTGCAGACTCTGCGTGGCTCTGTAAGTGACCGCTGGAATTGTGAGCTGGTATGGGGAAATTCTTCTTATCCGCTGAATGACGGTCTGCAGGGACAGTGTATCTGTTATCTGGAACAGGCAACCTCTCTGAGCTATGGGACACGTATGAGTGTTTCGATGGCAACGGTCGAACAGTTCTATTCCAAGAACGGTGTACCCATCGAAGAAGATAAAAATTATGATTATTCGAACCGTTTCAATGTACGGACCGGAGACGAGGATCATAAATATTATATCCAGAAGGGTGAGCAGACTGCGGCTATGAACTTTGACCGTGAACCTCGTTTTTATTCGACATTAGGTTTTGACCGTGGTAAATGGTATGGAAACTCATATAAAAATGTGCCGGATGACGATGCAGAATGTCTGTATCCCAAAAACCGGTTCGGTGAATTTTCATCGGTAGCCAATCCGGGTAATTATAATGCGACAGGTTATTGGCCGAAGAAGCTGGTTTCGATCAACTCCAGTTTCCGTAATGCCAATGATATCAGCTGGGAAAACTTTGCTTTCCCGGACATGCGTTTTGCCGACCTTCTCTTACTATGCGCCGAAGCTTTGAATGAGTCGAAAGATGCTCCCGATGCGGAAGTTTATAAGTATATAGATATGGTACGCGAACGTGCCGGTTTGAAAGGGGTGGTAGAAAGCTGGCAGAAATATTCGAACCAGGCTAGTAAACCGTCGACCAAAGCAGGGATGCGTGAAATCATCCAGCGTGAACGTAAGATCGACCTGGCTTGTGAAGGTCTTTATTATTGGGACAGCCGCCGCTGGAAAACAGCCCAGAAAGAGCAGAACCGTCTGATACAGGGTTGGAATGTCAATGCCAAAGAGGTCGTGGATTATTATACTTTGACTACGGTCTATACGCAGTCATTTACTTATAAAAACTATTTTGCCCCGATACCAGAATCTGATATTGTGAATAATCCGCAATTGGTACAGAATCCGGGGTGGTAATTAATAATGTAATACAGAATTATGAAAACGAAATATTATTTCAGTATGCTGACTTCGGTTCTATTGCTTTGCTCTTGTTCGGAAAAGACACTGGAACCTATAACCGGAAGTCTGGGAAAACCCGGAGTGGTGACCGATGTAAATGTGGAACCGATAGCCGGTGGTGCCGTTGTTTCTTATCGCATTCCCAATTCGGAGGATATCCTGGCTGTAAAAGCCGTTTATACGCTTACGAATGGAAAAGAGACGGAAAGAGTCGCTTCTTTTTATGAGAATAAGATCAAAATAGAAGGATATAACGATACCATCCCGAATAAGGCGAATATTTATGTGATCAATCGTGCTCAGGAATTGTCGGATCCTGTGGAAGTGACTTTTACTCCGTTGGAGTCTTCTTTGAGCAAAGCCATCAAGACAATATCGATCGTACAGGATTTTGGCGGTGCCCAATATAACTGGCGGAATGAAGACAAAGCTCCCTTGACGATGGAGTTTCTTGCACAGGATTCCCTGGGGCAAATGCAGACTATGCGTATTATGACTTCGGAAGCTGATTCGAACCGTTATAGCTTGCGCGGCTATAAAGCCGAGCCTCGTTATTTCGGGATGATCATGCGGGATAACTTTGACAACGCTTCCGATACTATTTTCCCTTCGGAAGGTCAGATAACACCGCTTTTCGAAGAAAAACTGAATAAAAAGAAAATGGTCGTTATGAAGTTGGGATCTGATGCCAGCTTTACGAACTGGGAGGGGATGGACAGCTATCTGATCGACGACGACCATGATACTTTCGGCCATTCGGCATCCAATTCCATGCCTGCCGCATTTACCATCGATCTGGGATGTATAGCGAAACCCAGCCGTGTCGTGATGTTCCAGCGTAAATATTCCGATTCGTATTATAACTGGGGAAATCCGTTGGATTTCGAGGTGTATGTGTTCAAAGGAACAGGAACACCTTCTCAGAGCGGTGACTGGAGTGAATGGGAAAAAGTGATGGATTGCCTGATTGTCAAACCTTCCGGATCTCCGAGTGGAACAGTAACGGATGAAGATGTTACAGCTGCTGAAGAAGGGCATGAGTTTGCTTTTGAGTTATCACAGGAACCGATACGTTATATCCGCATTAGTATATTGAATACTTGGGGTGGTTCTTCCTTCTGTCACCCCGCTGATGTAGATATATATGGGGAAGTGGTTGAATAGTATAAATTAAAAAGGAATATATAAACCATGAAAAGAATATATAGTTTATTAGTATTTATTGCATGCACTCTCCTGATTACTTCCTGTGAAGATTTTATGGATGTGCATAAAGAATATATTGAAGGCGGAGAGATCATTTATGCTCCTAAACCGGATTCAATAGCGTTTATTGCGGGAAAAGAGCGTATTCTGTTTTTTTGCAGGGCATATAATTCTCCGAACGTGAAATCGGTGAATCTGTATTGGAACGACGGATTGGATTCGTTGCTTATTCCGGTATCCTTTAATTCAAGTTATGACAGCATCGAGGTCGTATTGGATAACATGGAAGAGAAGTCATATACATTCACAGTACAACTGGTGGATAATTTCGACCATCGTTCTTTGTCTGTAACGGACTTCGGAACTTCCTATGGTGAGAATTATCTGGCAACGCTAATGGATCGTCGTATAAAAAATATCTCGCTTACGGACAAGGGTGCGTCGGTGGAATGGTATTCCGCTGCGGAAGGCTTATTGGCCAATGAGGTCAGATACATAAAGAATGATGGTATGGAAAGTATTATCCGGATGCCGTCGGAAGAATATACAACATTCTGTCCGGATGCCAAGGCGGGTGAAGAGTTTGAGTTTCGTTCTTTATTCATTCCGGAAGAAGAGTCGATCGATACTTTCTATACGGCATGGAGTAAGTATGACGAGGCTTTTCCTGCCGAATACAAGTTCGACCGTAGCGGCTGGAAGGTAACCGTTTCCGATGAAACAGCCAGCGACGGTGGTGGAAAAGACGCGATTATTGACGGAAAACTGGATACCTGGTGGCACTCCAATTATACGGATGGTGATACGCCTCTGCCGCATTGGGCTGTTATAGATATGGAATCACCGAAAGAAATGTCGAAAATAGAAGTTTATCGCCGTTCCGGTACCACCGATACGAAAAGTGTTGAAATTTATGTAGGAAATAGTCCGGATGCCAATGCTACAGATTGGGTTCAGTTGGTAACCGGAGTGTTCGGCGATGGTGATAGTTTGGAATTACCCATTCCCGGATCCATAGATACAAGCCAGGGCCGTTATCTTAAAATTCTCTTGCCAGATAGTAACCGTGAACCTTTTACTAACATTGCAGAAGTGTATATTTATGGCAAGTGATCGTTTTTCATAGTACTAATTTAAGTATTGAAGTACGCCAAAAGAATAATCGATTGGCGTACTTCTTTTATTTTATCAGAATCCGAAATACTCTTTCGCATTCTGATAGCTGATATCTTCTACCATCTTGCCGATGAAAGGAATTTCAGAAACAGGCAATTCGCCGTTTTCTACCTCCTTACCCAGCATATTGCAAAGGATACGGCGGAAATATTCGTGACGCGGATAAGACAGGAAACTGCGTGAATCGGTCAACATACCGACAAAGCGGCTCAATAAGCCCAGGTCGGAAAGTGTATTCATCTGAGCTTCCATACCGTGTATCTGATCGAGGAACCACCAGCCTGCACCATACTGCATCTTGCCCGGCTGTGAGCCGTCATTGAAGCTGTAAGCTGTAGTCATCATGACAGCGCTGTCTTTCGGATTCAGGTTGTAGAAGATCGACTTCGCCAACATTCCTTCTTCTTCCAGGCGGCTCAGGAAATGGATCATCGGAACCGCAACCGGTGCATCGTCGATCGCATCGTATCCGGTATCAGGACCTAACAGTTTGAACATACGGGCATTGTTGTTGCGCGTCGGCCCGATGTGGAACTGCTGTACCCAGTCGGTTTTTGCATCCATAACAGCCAGCTCATACAGGATGGCAGAACGGAATTTATCCACTTCTTCAGCCGTTAAAGCCTTGTTCATACGTGCTTTCATGAAGATCGCTTCGATTTCGGCATTCGTATACGATGCGGCATAGAACGTGGTCAGACCGTGGTCGGACACGCGGCAGCCTTCGGCAGCAAAATAATCGTGACGTTTCTGCAAAGCACCCAGCAGATCCTTGAAAGAAAGGATTGTCGTGTCGGATGCCGCTTCCAGTTTACCAAGATATTCGTTGTAGGCAACCGTATTGTCGATCGCCATCGCTTTGTCCGGACGCCAGGTAGGAAGAACTTTGGTCTTCAACGGGGTGTTGCGGATGGCTTTGTGATATTCCAGCGAATCGACCGGATCGTCGGTCGTACAGACTACCTCTACATTCATGCGCTCCATGATGGCTTGTGCACGGAATTCCGGGGTTTGCAGTTTGGCGGTACATTCGTCGTATATTTCGCGTGCCGTGGAAGGATTCAACACCTTGTCGACACCGAATATGCGGCTCAGTTCCAGATGAGTCCAGTGGTAAAGCGGGTTACGCATCGCATGTTGCAGCGTGTCTGCCCATTTCTGGAATTTCTCAAAAGCCGGTTTATTGCCGGTAATATATTCTTCGGGAACACCGTTTGCACGCATGGCACGCCATTTGTAATGGTCTCCGCCCAGCCAAATCTCTGTCAGGTCGGCAAATTGATAATTGTCGGCTATTTGTTGCGGGATCAAATGACAGTGATAGTCGATGATCGGCATTTTTTCTGCATGCTCGTGGTACAGCTTTTGTGCTGTTTCCGTCTGTAGCAGGAAATCTGAATCAAGAAATGGTTTCATAACTTAACGGTATTTTTTGATGATCTCTAATGCATTGACACAAAGGTCTGTGATTGCTTTCCAGTCTTTCGCTGCGATCGCTTCTTTCGGGAATAGTTTGGAACCCATACCCACGCAGGTAACGCCGGCCTTGAACCAGCCTGACAGGTTCTCTTCTGTCGGTTCTACAGCTCCGGTTGCCATGATCAGCGACCAGGGCATCGGCGCTTTCATATTCTTTACGAAGGAAGGGCCGCCTACGTTTCCGGCAGGGAATACCTTGCACAGGTCGCATCCTACTTCCTGGGCAAAACCGATCTCGGAAACAGAACCGCATCCCGGAGTATAAGGAACCAGACGGCGGTTACATACTTTTGCAATTTCCGGATTGAACAACGGGCCTACCACGAAGTTTGCTCCCAGTTGCAGGAACAATGCGGCAGTAGCCGGATCGACGATTGAACCGATACCCAGGATCATTTCCGGACATTCTTTTGCTGCATATTTTACGAGTTCGGCAAATACTTCGTGCGCAAAATCACCACGGTTTGTGAATTCGAATGCACGGACACCACCATCGTAACAAGCTTTCACTACTTGTTTCGCTGTTTCTATATCACTATTGTAGTAAACAGGTACCATGCCGGTGCTGATCATCGCATTCAATACCTGTAATTTATTAAATCTGGCCATAATTATGTATATTCTTAATATATTACTGTCAACTGTCAATTTTCAACTGTCAACTATCTTGAAACGCGTCCTGACCCGTCGCCTTCCATCAGTTTTTCCACTTCGTCGACAGTAACCTGGTTGAAGTCGCCGTAGATGGTATGTTTCAGGCAAGAAGCGGCAACAGCAAAGTCGAGCGCTTTCTGGTCGTCAGTCGTATAAGTAAGCAGACCGTAGATCAGGCCGCCCATGAAAGAGTCACCGCCACCGACACGGTCGACGATGTGGGTAATATCGTAACGGCGAGACTGATACAGTTTGCCATCCGCATATAAAACGCCTCCCCATGTATTGTGGTTGGCATTGATAGAACCGCGCAAGGTGATGATCACTTTCTTTGCGCGTGGGAATTTAGCCATCAGCTGTGTACATACCGATTCAAATTCGGCAGCATTCACATGACCTTCAGTCTGTGCCTCATCGAAACCTTCAGGCGTGATACCGAATACCTTTTCCGCATCTTCCTCGTTGCCCAGGATCACATCGCAACCGGCAACCAGTTCGGGCATTACTTCAGAAGCCTTCTTTCCGTATTTCCAGAGATTTTTGCGGTAGTTCAGGTCGCAGGATACAGGTACGCCCAGTTTATTGGCAGCCTGAATCGCTTCCAGACAGGCATCGGCAGCACCTTGTGAGATAGCCGGAGTGATACCGGTCCAGTGGAACCAGGAAGCATCTTTCAGTACTTCTTCCCAGTTGATCATTCCCGGTTCTATTTCAGCGATAGAAGAATGAGCACGGTCGTAAACAACCTTACTGGCGCGGGCTACGGCTCCTGTTTCCAGGAAATAGATACCCAGACGGTCGCCTCCGTAAACGATGTGAGAGGTTCCGACACCATATTTACGTAAATCCATTACGCAGGCACGTGCAATATCATTTTTCGGCAAACGGGTAACGAACTCAGTGTCGATTCCATAATTTGCCAACGATACGGCAACGTTTGCTTCGCCACCTCCGAAGGTAGCATTCAGTTGATTTGTCTGATTGAAACGGAGATAATCTGGTGTGGCCAGTCTAAGCATTATCTCTCCAAAGGTGATTACTTTTTTATCCATGGCATAAACTTTTATATTCCAGTGCAAAAGTAGTAGATTATATTTAATATCCTACAATGTGTGTGCGAAAACATTTGCACAAAATGGAATTAAAACAGGCATGTCTTGTTTATATTCTGCGTTAAGAACGATTTCCCTTTCCTGTTCCTTATATTGAATGGCTATAGCGGCTTTATTTGTAAAATACTATCGGAGTGTGAGTGTTTTACTCTTTGATGCAATGAGAAAAAAAGCGGAACGTTCTGTTATATCCTTGCATCTTCATCGAAATATGGAGATTTGTTCATATATTTGTTTCACTCTTAAAATAAGATAATAATATGAATACGGAAAATGTAAAGGATAGGAATGTTCATCAGGGTGCTAATGTCAGAAGGATACGTCGGTATGAGGGTATGAAACAGGAAACGTTGGCCAATGAATTGGGCGTCAACCAACAGTGTATTTCCCGACTGGAACAGCAGCCTGTAATAAAAAAAGAATATATGGATAAAATTGCGGCTATCCTGAAAGTTGCACCGGAAGTGATTGAAAATATAGAAGAAGCTCCAATTACTGTAATTTTTGAGAATAATAAATTCGAAAGTGGAAGTAATAATAATGCTATAGGCTGTAATAACGGTGAAATAAATGACAATAGGCAAATTCATCCTGTAGAACAAATTCTCGAACTTACCAAACAGAACGCCTCCTTATACGAACGTATGATGGCTAATGAAAAAGAGAAAGTAGCCTTATTGGAGAAGTTAGTGAACGAGAAGAAATAAATAGAAAAATGTAATATCATCTATCATACTATCATTATTCTGTGTAAGTGATATATAATCAGTTTGTTATTTTATGATAGTTCCCGTTTTTAACTATCATTCAACTATCATAGGACTATCATTGCCTATTTTGAAAGTTGAATAGACAGTGTCTTTTCTTGAATGATTATATAGTTAAAAGTCAGAGATATAATAATTAATGTTGTTTGACATCCGGGTCTCAATATCCTCGACACCCGGGTGTGAGCATCGTCGGGATGGGGGTGTGAAAAGGGCTAAGACGGGCATCCCGGCAACAAAAAGCAACTACTTTCATGAAAATAGATTATAGTTTCCGGATAAAAAAGTAAGAGGAAGATTCGAATGGAAGTAGGGTATCCGCTAACGGGATGCGTTTTTTAATGAGTGGGATGAGGCGTTATGATATAAAAAAGGGCCGAATGTGTCTATTCATCCATGAAAGATGTATATCTTTGTGAATTACGTAACACATAAAACACTTAATTATGAAAAATTCAGATCCGAAAGCCATGGCAGAGAATGAAAGAAAAGAATTGCAGGACCGGTATATCCGTTTCGATTGGGCCATCAAACGTTTATTGCGTCAGAAGGCCAACTTCGATGTGCTTAACGGCTTCCTGACCGTCATGCTGCGGGAAGAGGTCAGTATCCTTGAAATTCTCGAAAGCGAGAGCAATCAGGAAAGTGCCGACGACAAATTCAATCGTGTCGATATCAAAGCCTTGAACAGTAAAGGTGAGGTTATCATCGTTGAAATCCAGAACACTCGCGAAGTTCATTATCTCGAACGCATTCTTTATGGTGTAGCCAAAGCCATCACCGAGCATATCTCGCTGGGTGAAGGTTATCAGAAAGTGAAGAAAGTGTACTCCATCAGTATCCTTTATTTTGACCTCGGTGTGGGTACGGATTATTTCTACCACGGGCAGAATCATTTCACAGGTGTGCATACCGGCGACCGTTTGCGAATCAACATGCGCGACCGTGATGCCGTCATCACCCGCCTGCCGGCTGAGATCTTCCCCGAGTATATCCTGATCCGTGTAAACGAGTTCGACAAAGTTGCCTCGACACCTCTGGACGAATGGATCAAATACCTGAAAGACGGTACGATCCGTCCCGACACGACAACGCCGGGTCTTCGTGAAGCACGTGAAAAGCTGAAATACTATTCGATGTCTTCGCAGGAACGTCATGCGTATGATGAACACCTGAATGTGATCATGATCCAGAACGACGTGCTCGATACCGCCAAATGGGAAGGCCGGATCGAGGGGCTTGCCGAAGGAAAAGCGGAAGCCTTACACCAGACAGCTGCCAATATGAAATGTATGGGTATGAAAATTACCGACATTGCAAAATGTACGGGATTGCCGGTTGAGGAGATAGAGAAGCTATAGAATGTGAAATATTTTTCAGTTGACAGTTGACAAGTGATAGTTACTTCGGCTTTCGGTAGATTTATTTATCTGGCATGAAGTTTAACTGTCATTTGTCAACTGTCAACTTTTGAAATGAATATTATTTGTAATTGATCCAGGTCAGTTTATGCCATATGCCTTCCAGTGGTCCTTGTTTATGTCCCTTCAACCACCATTTACAGAAACTAACCTGCAACAGAAACAAAACGAAACCGATCAGCAGACTGACTGTGTATCCGCAATAAGGAGCCAGGTATAATCCGAACGGGAAATAGATGATAGCTCCCAGAATAGACTGAGAGATATAGTTTGTCAGACTCATTTTTCCGTAAAAACGCAAGCCTGAAGTCAGTTTCTTGAATGATTCTTTCTGATAAAGCAGGACGAAAGAGGAAACCAATACGGCTGTGAAAGCAAATTTCTGCCACATATCCAGGATGACACCGACTGTTTGTTTTATCATAACGGCGTCGCTGTTATCATACAGCGTCACTTTTAGCTGGTAAAGCGGGCAGAACAGGATCGCAGAGACGATAAGCGCCTTTACCCAGAAACGGGTGTTGTTGTCGGAAGTAACGAACAGTTGCTTTCTGCCGATCAGTAATCCCAGCATAAATAACCCGGCTGTTTGCAGGAAGCGTCCGGCACCGATCGCCCAGAACAAACTGGCTTTCTGTCCCAACGTAATATTGCCCCAGATGAATTTCCAGAAATTACCTTCTTTGGTATATTCGGCAACTTCCTTATACATATCGCCGACCCCCAGATTCGGTAAGGTATATTCCGAATTGAACAGGCTGGCGATGTAATGGAACCATTCGACAGGTTGCAGCAACAGGATGATCGCAGTGATCAGCACGGCTTTGTCGCTCCATTTGCGGACGAGGAAGAGGAATAGTCCGACTACGCAGAATAGTAATAACACATCTCCTGCCGGGAAAAAGGCTGCGTTCAGCGTTGCGAAAATGGTCAGCAAAAGCAAGCGCCAGAGGAAACGGTATCCGAAGTCTTTCCCTTTTATCTGTTGGTTGGTATATTGAATGTAAAATGTGAAGCCGAATAGCAACGAAAAAATAGCATACGCTTTCCCCGCAAAAAGTGAGAAGGTAACACTGAACACGCCTTCGTCCAGGATATTCAGCCATTCCGGTTGACTGGCAGGGTCGGGATATACCGGGAAGATAAAGTGTTCCAGATTATGAACAAGAATAATTGCTAATACAGCAAAACCGCGCAGGGCGTCTACCACCTCGATGCGGGGAATTTTAGAAAGAGTTTGCATATCGATTGTTTTTCATTGATTGATAGATTCACGGCAAATATAGGTATAAATTGGAAAAATGCTGTCGAAATGTACGGTCTTTGTTCCATAATGTTTACTATCTTTAGATAATCTTTGTTGTTGAATTTACCATAGGATAATTTTTATCCGGTTCCAACCTGCTAATTTTGCACTGCAAAATAGAAATATCAAGTTATGAAGCAATTTATTTTTCTGTTTCTGGCGATAATGCTGGAGGTGGTAGGAACAAGTGGGTTGAAAGCATCTGCTCAATTTACAAAGCTAGTGCCGTCGGTGATCACGGTAATTGCTTATGTTTGTGCTTTTTATTTTCTGGGATTGACGCTGAAGACGCTTCCTGTGGGAATTGCTTACGCGATTTGGTCGGGAGTAGGGGTTGTTCTGATTTCCCTTATCGGACTCCTCTTTTTCAAACAGTCTCTGGATTTGCCGGCAGTGGCCGGACTGGGGTTGATTATAGCCGGGGTTATAATCATTAATATATTTTCAAAGTCGGTTTCTCATTAGGATATGTAACATTGTATGAAATATTTTATAACTTGGCTGCGGTTTATTTATCTGATATATTAATTCTTTACATAATGAAACGCAGACTTCCTTTATATTTAGTGCTTTTTCTTTTACTGACAACTTTGCTGATTTCCTGTAGTGGGCTTGAAAGAGAAAAAGATACGCTTAAACTGGATAAAACTTCCATGACTATCAATCAGGAAGGAGGAAATGAGTATCTGACTCTTAAAAGCAACGGTCCGTGGCAGGTACAGGATGTCCCTGACTGGATTTCGATGGACAGAACGTCGGGTGACTATTCGGACGGTATTACGTTAGAGGTGGCAGAAAATCCGGAAAATGGTCGTCGAAAGGCCTCTTTGCTATTTATCCGGGGAAAAGCCAGCGAGGCATTGGAGGTCGAACAGTTGGGGCTGGATGAGGTCGCTCCTTTTATAGAATTGGATACTTACATGCTGAATTCAAGCAGCTTGGTTAGCAGTTTCCGGGTAAAACTGACTACCAACCGCCCCTGGAAATTGTACTTTGCTCCGGATTGGATCACTGTTACACCTTCTTCCGGCGATCAATCGACCGAGATAACGGTTTCCATAGCCGAAAATCGTAATTTGGAGGGGAGGGAGTCGGTTGTTGTATTTCAGGGTGAATCTGAAAATAAGCCGTTGAAGGTTAGTCAACAGGGACTTGGTGATATGGTCATATCGCCGGGATTATTTATCTTCCATTTTGAGAGGATGAGATATGATTCAAAATTAAATCAGTTGGAAGGATGGGCTAATTATTTGTTTATTAATCCTTCTATACAAGATGATATCTATCTGGGTAATCTTGTTTGTCCAGCAGCTCAGTCCAATACATATATACCCGGCTTTTCCGGATATACATACAATCCGATAACCGTTTCGACATCTTCACCGGCCGTTTCCGAAGTCATGAAAACCTATCTTCCTTCGTTGTCGGAACAGGATGCTTTTGCCCGGCAGATCGCAGAACAAATAACCAACGGGGAAGGTGGAGCTATTATTGAAAGTTTAAAAGGATCGTCATTTTATAATCATAAGCAATTGCATGTGATCGGCATGATTAATCTGGGTGTGAAGCTGGATGAACTTGTGTCAGGAGCATCTTATATGGAAAAAGATATGCCCCGGAAGTACGGACTTATTTATTCTTTCAAACGAACATTCTTTAGCTTGGATATGGATATTCCTGAAAAACTGATACAGGAGGAATTAAAAGAGGCAGATAGGGAAAAAGGAGCGGCATATGTTTCGTCGGTTACTTACGGCAGGGTCGGTTTGCTGATTGTCGAGTCGGATGCAGATCCGGGAGAGGTACAAGCGGTTATAGATAAGCTGATGGGAAATAAACCTTTATCGCAGCAGGAGACAGAACTGCTTTCAGTAACAGATATTTACTATGTTTATTTCGATAAAGACAAGAACGTACAAATCGAAAAAGGCGGTCAAGAGGTTGTAACTGCTTATAAAGAAGCTATACGTATAGGAACAGATGGTATTTATCCCGTCGAATTTAGTTTGGCTAATTATATGGATAATTCCCCTTATACGTTTTCGTTCGTTTATATGCCGGGGAAATAAAATATGCAGATGACACGGATTAACTTGTCTGATCCGTGTCATCTGCATGCCATTTAAGTCTGACTAGCATGTTCTGTATTTACATATATCATCTACGGATACGACCGTCATGTCATGTAATGTGGCAAAGCGAATGATTTCGGGAAGTCGGGCCATCGTTCCGTCCTCGTTGGTTAATTCACATAAAACGGCTGTATCGCCCAATCCGGCAAGTTTGACCAGGTCGACGCTTCCTTCCGTATGTCCTCTTCTTTCCAGCACTCCGTTTTCTTTGGCCTGTAAGGGAAAAACGTGTCCCGGGTGTGACAGGTCTTCCGGTTTTGCATCAGGTGCAATAGCTGTTTTGATCGTTTGTATCCTGTTGGCTGCCGATACGCCGGTGGTAACTCCCTCTCTGGCTTCTATCGAGATGGTGAATGCGGTCTGATTCTTACTTGTGTTCTCTCCTACCATCTGACGTAATCCGAGTGAGTCGCATTTTTCAGGGGTGAGGCAGAGACAGACGATACCGCTGCATTCGCGTATCATTAATGCCATATCTTTTACCGTCATTTTTTCTGCGGAATAAATAATGTCGCCTTCATTTTCCCTATTCTCGTCATCGACAAGTAGAATTCCCTTGCCTGCCTGTAAGTAACTGATTGCTTTTTCTACACGTGCTTTGTAATCGATGCCGAAATCTTTGATCGTTTTCATTTTCAAACCCTGTTTTTAAGTAGTTGTTTATAATTAAGGTATTACAACAGGGCTGGAAGGTATTACATATAACATTCTCCTACATATATAAATATATAGGCAGATATTATATTATACATTATAATGTCTTCTTCTCTCATCCAGACTTTAACTGTCGGTTCCGGAATTACACCAGATCAGTCCCCTGTGATACAGAGGAGTCGCGGACTGTCACCGCCGGTAGGGAATTACGCCCTGCCCCGAAGAATACTCACCACAAAAGTAACAAGAATTAGGAAATGTGAGAATATGAAACGGTTAAAAATGTTTGAATTCTGATTTAAGTATCGATTTGATAATGGAAGAATATTTTGCCGAAGCTATTTTACTGATACTTACATGGTCCCCTTGAATGTTGATGTTTGTGTGGAATGAGAGACATTGTGAAAATATCTCTAGTTCTGAAAGAACTCTGTTTAGTCGAGACAAATATATTAAAATATTTACTTAAACATGATTTAATTATATAAAAATGTGGTGGCATGGTCCAATTTTAACAAATGGAATAGGTGTATGTGCAGAATGCTCTAAAAATAAATCAAGAAATTGATACCATACCTTACAATTTATAAGCTCAATGGAATGAAGCTGGTACCCTGTATATAAATATGTCGATGTAGGGACAGAGTTCTTTCAGAACTAGATAAAAAACAACAAGCAAATGAGAATAAAAAGTACGCCAAATTTCATAGTATGAGAATGAATATAAGTGATCATACGCAGGACTGACGCCCTTTTTATAAAAGATGTATTCTTTAAATTATAACTTTATGTTGAAAAAAACTAAATTAGTAAGTCTAATGCTACTGGCGGGAGTTTTAACTGTTCCCGTAGGAGTTTCTGCGGATATAACGCCGGAGAGACCGTCAGTAAGTCTGGCCCAACAAAATGGGAAGGTCACATGTGTGGTAGAGGATTCATTCGGCCCTGTGGTCGGAGCTTCAGTTATTATTAAAGGAACAACCAACGGAAATGTGACCGACATGGATGGTAAGGTTGTACTGGAAGATGTAAAGAAAGGAGATGTTATCCAGATTTCATACATCGGATATGCAACACAGGAAATTACGTATACAGGACAACCTTCAGTCTCTGTAAAACTAAAGGAAGACTCACAAGCTTTGGAGGAAGTGGTGGTCGTAGGATACGGCACACAGAAAAAAGAGAATTTGACCGGTGCTGTAGCGCAGGTTGCAGGCGATGTTTTGGAAAACCGTCCTATTACGAATGTGGGACAAGGGCTGCAGGGGGTTGTACCCAACTTGAATGTAACGATGAGTAAAGGAGGGGCTCCGGGAAGTAGCTCTGATTTTAATATTCGTGGTAATAACTCTATTAATGGCGGTAGCCCACTGGTGCTGGTAGATAATGTCCAAATGGATGCTAACCTTGTTAATCCGGATGATATTGCCTCTATTTCTGTTTTAAAGGATGCTGCATCTGCCGCTATCTATGGCGCTCGTGCTGCTTATGGCGTTATCCTGATTACGACAAAGAAAGGTAAAAGTGAACAAAAGCCTCAGATTTCCGTATCTGCAAGCGGTTATTGGCAAAGTCCGGCATTAAGGATGCATAATATTAACTCTCTGGATTATCTGGAAATGAGAGATATTGCAGCAGCAAATAGTGGAATGAGTTCTTTGATCACTCCGGGACAGTTGGATTACGTAAAGGCTTATATGAATGGCTCTTACAAATATCCGGAATATTTCGATCAATCGCAAGATCAAAGTAGATGGCTTTATTGTGGTAACACTGACTGGTTTAATGAGCTGTACAAAACAAGCTTTTCACAACAATACAACGTTAATATCAGTGGTGGAGATTCAAAAACCACGTATTATGGTTCAGTCGGTTTTGCAGACCAGAATGGTATTTTGAAAACTGCTGATGATAATTACAAGAAACTTAATGCCACATTGAATCTTTCTTCGCAATTGACAAAATGGCTGCAGGTAAGTGCTAAAATCACAGATAACTATTCTACGGAGGATCACCCTATTACTAACTCTACGGCAGGAATTGATGCTTATGGTGGTATGTTGAAAAATGACTTAAGTCCGTTGATGCCTGTACGTTTCGGGCATACCGGCAGACTGGTTTACAGTCCTGGTGCGGCTGCTATTAATGATTCCGGTTTAGGTATCCAGACCTCAGGCGATTATGTTTATGAAGATGAGGGTGTTAATAACTACTCCGGGCAGAATGGAAACACGAATCCAGCTGCTGTCGGAGATTTAGGAGGCTATACGAAATATAAAGTCAACGATATATGGTTAACTGGTGCCGTGAAGCTTACTCCGTTAGAAGGGTTGGTTATTAATGCAGATTATACATATAATATATATAGCAAGAATTCTTCAGAGGTTCAGCGGACATTTACTGATTATACAGCAGTTGCCGGAACCGAAGCTCTTTATGGTTGGACAAAGCCGAGTTATGCCAATTATACGACTAATGAAGATTATTACTATGCTTTCAACGCATTTGCAGAATATACCAAATCATTCTTGGATAATACGCATAATTTCAAAATTATGGCTGGTTATAACCAGGAGAAAAAGTCTAACAAAAAATATAATGCTAAGCGCACAAACCTGATTGTTGAAGATATTCCTGACTTGGATTTGGCTACAGGCGAACAGAGTATGTCTTCAGAAGATACTTATTGGGCTATTAATGGTTTCTTCTTCCGTTTCAATTACAACTATAAACAACGTTATCTGCTTGAAGTAAACGGACGTTATGACGGTTCATCCAAGTTTGCGAAAGATCATCGTTATGCTTTCTTTCCATCTGTTTCTGCTGCATGGCGTATTTCAGAAGAAAACTTCTGGCAACCGTTGAAAGGTTGGTGGAATGACATGAAGATTCGTGGATCTTACGGTTCATTAGGTAATCAGGTTATGGATGATTTGGGCAATTTCCCTTATTTAGCAACTTATGGAACAAACTCATCTTATAATTATTTGATCAACGGTTCCAAACCCGTTATTGTAAAAGCTCCGGGACTTGTTGCTTCTGATTTTACCTGGGAGACTGTTACTCAAATGGACTTTGGTTTTGATGCTTCATTTTTAAGTAATCGTTTGACCGGATCATTTGACTGGTACCGTCGTAATACGAAAGATATGTTGGTAGCAGGAGCAACTTTACCCGCAACGCTGGGAGCGAGTGTTCCTAAAAGCAATTCTGCTGATATGAAGACGATTGGATGGGAACTTTCTTTAGGTTGGAACGACCGGTTAGAAAACGGACTCTCTTATTGGGTAAAAGGTGTTTTATCCGACTATCAGGCAACAATTACCAAATATGCTGGAAATGATGCTGGTTTCTATTCACAGAGCGATGATGATGGTAAGTATTATGTAGGACAGAAGATCGGCGAAATCTGGGGGTATCATTCAAATGGTCTTTTCCAATCGGATGCTGAAGCAGCTGCAGCAGACCAAAGTGAGCTTTATGCAGGTAAATGGGGTGCCGGTGATGTAAAATACGAAGATTTGGATGGTGATGGTAAAATAACAAAAGGTGAGGAAACAATCTATAATCCCGGTGATAAGAGTATTATAGGTAATAAAACACCTCGTTATCAGTTTGGTCTTACTGTCGGGTTTGATTATAAGAATTTTGATTTTGAAATGTTCTGGCAAGGAACAGGAAAGCGTGATTATATGCTGAGTGGCGCTCAGTTCTGGGGTTTCACCAGCCAGTGGGATGTTCCGTATACTCCGGCTTTGGATTATTGGACTGAGACGAATACGAACGCTTATTTCCCAAGACCGGGATGGCAAAATGGCGGTAACAGGGTGACAAGCGATCGTTATTTGCAAAGTGCAGCTTATGGACGTTTGAAAAATTTGACGGTAGGTTATACAATCCCGAAGAATCTGACAGCCAAATGGGGTATTTCTCGTCTGAGGTTATATGTAACAGGAGAAAACTTGCTGACTATCACTCCGCTGAATGATGCATTCGACCCTGAGACTCTGGGTGGTTTGACATACCCGATTAACAGAAAAGTTGCAATTGGATTAAATTTAACACTGTAAAAACAAGAGAAGACAATGAAAACTAAATATATTTTATTAGGATTAAGTCTTGGATTATTGGGAGGATTTACGGCTTGTGACGTGACGGATCTCAATCCTAAAGACAGTATTACTGATAATAGCTATTGGAATACGGTAAGTGACCTGGAAAATTATGCCAAAGGCTTTTACATGAATTTGACAGGAAAGGGATTAAGGTCAGACGGAACTGAAAATCTGGATGATTTAACGGCCCTTGATGAAAGATGTGACAATCGTTTAACCGCTTCTCCCGATCAGTGGCTGTTTAATGAATGGGTTATACCTTCTGAAGCAAATTTCGATTCAAAATGGTACTGGAATAATATTCGCAACCTGAACTATTTTATGACTCGTTATCAACGGGTAAATGCTTCTGAATCTGAAGTGAATCCGGTTGTTGCCGTAGTCCGCTTTTTCCGTGCTTTTGACTATTTTGATAAGATTAAAACATTTGGAGATGTACCCTGGTATGATAAGGATCTGACAACTGCAGATACCGATGAATTGTATAAGGCACGTGACGACCGTGACTTGGTATTGGGGAAAATTATCGAAGATCTGGAATTTGCAATCGAATGGCTGCCGGAGAAAAGCGCGGCAGAGGTAGGTGCTTTACATAAGGATGCTGCCCGTACATTCTTGGCTCGTGTTTGTTTGCATTACGGTACGTATAAAAAATATCATAATGTTTCGACTTCTCCTACATCTCAGGAGTTATTGCAAAAAGCAGCAACTCTCGCTAAAGAGGTTATGGATAGTGGACTTTATGATATTGTACAAGGGTCGGATGCCGGAGCAAACCAATCTGCGTTTGCCAATTATCCTTTGTATTATGCCAACCAGTTTACACAGGAGGATTTAGCAAGCAATAAAGAATGTATTTTGGCCCGTGTTTTTGAAACCGATGTATTGACTCACAATCTAGCTCGTGGTGGAGGTGCCGGTCTTTCTAAAGATTTTGCAGAATCGTTCCTTTGTACGGACGGTTTACCTATTGCAAACAGTCAGGCGTATAAAGGTGATGAAACACTGGATGATGAAATGACAAATCGCGATCCTCGTATGTATCAGATTATAGACAGTAAGTTCCGTCCATATACAGTGAAAAGTAATGGTATGCGTGTGGTAAATTCCGGTATCAATGATAAGAAAGAATTCAGTGGCTCTGAAGAACCGGGGGCTACTGTTCATTCTGCACCGGGATTGACAGGTACATCTACAGGCTATTCACCTATTAAACTGGTTTCGGCAAGTCAGAGTCAGCAGGATGCTGTTAAGACTTCTTCTTATGATTGGTTTGTTTTCCGCTATGCCGAAATCCTGTTGATTTACGCTGAAGCAAAATGTGAATTGAGCGAGTGTACACAAGCTGTTTTAGATGAAACGATCAATAAATTGCGTGACCGTGTTAATATGAAACATCTGACTGTCTCTCCGGTTGCTGATCTGGATCCGGTTGATTACGGATATTCAATAACTCCGCTGTTGTATGAAATTCGTCGTGAACGTCGTATCGAGTTGGCATTAGAAGGTTTCCGTTATGACGATATTATGCGTTGGAATGCGATGAAATTGTTTGAAAATCCCAAAACATATCTGGGTATGCGTGTCACGGATAAAGTAAAAGAATTATATCAACCTGAAGTATTCGAAGGAGCAACAGCTCGTGATTTACTCGAATATAATGGTAAAACTTATATCCGCATGTATTCAGGGAAAAGTCTGAGCGAAGCGGGTCGTAAATGGACTACGAATGATAAGCGTTTATATTATCCGGTTCCGACAAGCCAGATTACATTATCTGCTAGTTACGGTTCTCTTCTGAAGCAGAATCCGGGCTGGGAATAACAGGTCGTTATTAACTGATAAAAACAGGGGATGGGAACATATCTGTCCCCTGTTCTTATTATTTCCTTATTATGAAAGTATCCAATATGAAATATAAGAACCTGACATCCGGATTTATCTTGTTCTTTTTGCAAGTTATAGTCTTATTTTATGTATTCCGTTTCCTGTATCCTTTTAAGGAACAATTTCAAATGTTTCAGTTTACGGGACAGTATGCTGCTGCAACATGGAAGCAAGCTGGTGGTGTGGCTCTTTATCTCTCGGAATTTCTTTCACAGTTTTATATTATTATAGGGATAGGTCCCGTTATTACAGCCTTTCTTCTGACTTTGGTCGCTATAGTCTCTTCATTGATTCTGAAAAAAATAAGTATTCGGAATGATTTGCCTGTTGTTTTCTTTCTTCCCTGGCTCTCTTTGCTGATCATGCACCTCGATTACGACTATCTGGAACAGGGAACGATAGCTTATTTGTTTTTGTTACTTTTTTTATGGATATATGTAAACTTATCCCCTCGTATCCGACTTGTTTACGGTTTATGTATAATACCTCTCCTTTATCTGATCGCCGGACCGATTACTCATTTATTTGCTGTTTCCGCTTTTCTTTTTGAGTTTCTGATCAATGGAACAAAGAAATATATTTGTATCATTTATCTGCCGGTTGCCGTTATTTCAGCTGTTGCCGGTTGTTATTCAGGATATAGTCCGAATATCGTTATGGCTTTTTTACCGGATGCTTATTATAATCCGCAAGTCCATAATTCACAAATTTGTTATTCCTGGTATGCCCTTCCGGCAGCCATGTTATTGGCTGCTTTTTTGAAAAAGTATAACTCTCCCGTATCTTTTAAAGGGAAATGTCGGTGGGTAGGTTTTCAATGGGCGATTATTTTTTTATTAGGTTATGAAAGTATCATCCATTTCGGAAAAATAGATGCTCTCGACCAGTTTCAGCAAGACTATTATGTCCGTACCGGGCAATGGGATAAGATCATAGCTGGTTTTGACCAAACAGTTTTGTCAAAAAGGCGTATGTGTAATTTGAATCTGGCATTGGCGCAGACGGGACAATTATCGGAACGATTATTCGATTATCCGCAGGGAGGGATAGAGACATTGATGTTACGTTGGGATCAGTCGGTGTTCACGGCTGAATTACATAGTGATCTGTATTATTGTATGGGGATTATCAGTACTTCCCGGAAATTTGCTTTTGAGGCGTTGGTCAGTTCCCGCCCTTCTGGTAATCCACGGATGTTGAAGAGACTGGTGGAAACAAATATTATAACAGGAGCTTATCCGGTAGCGGAGAAATATATCCGGCTGCTCGAAAATACCTGGCATTATAAAGAGTGGGCTTCTTCTTACCGTCGTTTTCTGCAGAATGACCGGGCGGTAGAACAAGATCCTGTTTTAGGGTTAAAGCGTCGTTGTTGGAAGGCTGAGGCTGCTATTCCTGAATTATATACAGATCCGGTCAGTACGTTGACACATCTTGTGCCGGCTTGTCCGGATAATAAAAGTGGTTTGCAATATCTGACATCATTCCTGTTACTGAATAAAGATATCGGTACATATATGGTTTTGCAGGAATCTCTTTTCAGGACTCCGTCCTGGCCTCAAATGACTGATAGCCAGCAGGAGGCTGTTGTGATTTGTCGTCCTGACGATCTGCATTTCTGGCTGGAACATGGAGTGAGTGTAAAAGTAAGGAATCAGGCGCTGGCTTTTATGCAGAAAGTAAAAGAGGGAACCCGTTTCGGACAGAACCCGGCAGTAGTACTGGCTCCCGAGTATGGAAAGACTTACTGGTTTTATTATATGTTTAATACAATGGATAAATGAAACAATTGTTATATTTTCTGTTTGCTATATTGTTATCAGGGGGATGTTCTCCTGATCGGCCGCCTGTCGCTTCCGTTCAAATCGATGAGCTACCACCCGTTTATCCGGATTATGTAGATGTGACAATTCCCGCGACAATGGCTCCGCTTAATTTTTCTGTCCGGGGATTCGGGAAGGTCTGTACGGTTTTTCACACGGAAGGATATACATTTTCTGTCTGTACGTCGGATGGATCGCTTTCTATCCCGGAGGAGAAGTGGAAGAAACTGCTGGCTGTGGGCAAAGGAAAACAGGTTGATATCTCTGTGTTGGTGGAAGACGAGGGTAAATGGAAAGCCTTTCGTACTTTTCATATAGATGTGTCGACAGATCCTATCGATCCGTATATTGCTTATCGCTTGATTGATCCGGGTTATCAGTTGTGGGGTAGTATGGGTATCTATCAGCGAGAACTCAACTCTTTCAAACAAGAGGCTATTCTGGAAAACCGCCTGACGGATAGTAATTGTATGAACTGTCATTCGTTCTGTAACCAGGATCCGGATAAAATGTTGCTCCATATTCGTGCTAAATATGGGTGTACAGTGTTAATCGACGGGGAGAAAATAGAGACATTGGATACGAAGACTGAAAATACTATATCACCGCTGGTTTATCCGTCATGGCACCCGTCTGGAAAATATATCGCTTTTTCTGTTAACAATACGACTCAGGATACGCATCCGGTCCATCGGACGGAGGTTTATGACAAAGCTTCCGATGTTGTTGTCTATGATGTGGAAAAACAGACGATTCTGACAACCGGACTTTTATTTTCAAAGAATCGTTTTGAGACATTTCCTACTTTTTCACCGGATGGGAAATCTCTTTATTTCTGTTCAGCCCCGGCTGTGAAGGTTCCGGGAGGATTGAAAGAGCTTCGTTACAGTCTTTGCCGTATTTCGTTCGATCCGGAAAGGGGGATATTCGGATCTGCGGTCGATACGATTTATCATGCGGAAACAGAACAGCGAAGTATCTTGTTCCCCCGCGTTTCTCCGGATGGAAAGTATCTGCTTTGTACGACTACCTCTTACGGAACATTCCCGATCTGGCATAAAGATGCAGATCTTTGTATGTTCGATCTGGCAACAGGCGAACAGATTTCAACAGAGGAAGCGAACAGTCCGGATACGGATAGTTATCATTCCTGGTCGTCCAACAGTAAGTGGGTTGTATTTAGTAGCCGACGGTTGGATGGATTGTATACGCGTCCTTTTATTGCCCATGTCGATGAAGGCGGTATCCTTTCGAAACCGTTTCTTTTACCACAGGAATCTGCCGATTATTATACATGCCTTACCAAGTCGTATAATATTCCGGAATTTGTCAAAGGGAAAGTAAAAATGAATATGTACCGGTTCGCATCCCGGATCAAGGAAGGTAAGAACCGGAAGGTCTCTTTTAGAAGAGTATCAACATAATTGATGGTGATAGCAAGTGCCTGTGAAGGTACTTGCTGTTTTTTTATTACTTTTGTGCAGATCTGTAAAATTACTTATTATGAGTCATAACTGTAACAAATGCCCTTTGAGGGCAAGGCATGATAAAAAGCCACAATCTCTGCTGGGGCGTTTCTGGCGTTGGCATATCGATTTTTGTCCGGGATGGAAAGCTTATTTCACTTCCTTAAACATTGAAGAGCAACAAACTTTACGTGATAAGTATAATTTCACGAAATACCGTTGAATAAGATTACAAACGAATTAGATAATAAGAGACAACTAAAAAAGAAATGCCACTCAATAGAATAACAAACATTCGTTTGTGGAGCCAGCAATTGGTAAAACCAGAGTTTAAGGATCCAAAGGAATTGGTTGCCTGGATGGGAGCTGTTCAGGCACAAGATTATAGAATGGTCAGATGGGCACTTGGTGTCCGGTTGAAATCCGGTTCGTTGAAGGCTGTTGAGGATGCCTTTCAGAAAGGAGAGATCCTTCGTACCCATGTGATGCGTCCGACGTGGCATATGGTTACTTCCGACGATATTCGTTGGATGTTGAAGTTGTCTTCGCAGCGGATCATAACAGCATGTAATACGTTTGCCAAAGGGAACGGAATAAATATATCGGAAGAGCTTTATTTCAAAGCGAATGATCATTTTATAAAGGTGTTGGCAGGGAATAATCATCAGACTAAACAGGAGTTGGGTGAAGAGATGGTAAATTCCGGTATTATCTCTGATGCTGAAGGGATAGGATATCTGCTGACACGGGCAGAACAGGAAGCTATTGTCTGTAGCGGAGCGGACAAAGGAGGGAAAGCTACTTATGCTTTGCTGGCCGAACGTGCTCCTATGGCTAAAGAATTACCACGGGAAGAGTCGATTGCTTTATTGGCAAGAAGATACTTCAGTAGCCATTCGCCAGCCAGCCTGAATGATTTCATCTGGTGGTCGGGGTTGTCGGCGACGGAGGCACGCCAGGCGATCGGACTTATCGATTCGGAATTGATCAAGGATAAATTCGCTTCACAGGAGTTATTTGTTCATCAGCTTTGGGATAAGCGAATCAAGAGTAATGAGGTTCTGCATTTTCTACCTTCTTTTGACGAGTATCTGATCAGTTATAAAGACCGGACAGCTGCAATGGATAAAGAGCATCATCCGAAAGCCTTTAATAACTACGGAACTTTTTACCCTGTGATCTTACATAACGGAAAGATTGTCGGAAACTGGAAAAAAATGATAAAGAAAGGTGAAATCAAATGTGAAACTTCTTTCTTTGTCGACTGTCCGGATCTGGATAAAGAGTTACTGGAAAAGGCAGAATGCAGGTATAGGGATTTCTATAAAAGATAATTTTAGTGGAACCTGGCGATTCGTTTATATTTTTACTTTTCGCTAAGGCTGCAAAATCAATTTCTAATCAGGTCAGATATGAAACTTACGGTATTAGTTGATAATAATACATATATAGACCAGTATTACTTAGGGGAACCGGCGGTTTGCTATTATATAGAAGATGGCGAAACCTGCTTATTGCTCGATACAGGTTATTCGGATATTTTCATCCGTAATGCGGAAGCGTTGGGTATAGATCTGACACAGGTCTCTGTTATTACTTTTTCTCATGGTCATAACGATCATACCCGCGGATTGCAATACTGGTCAGGAGAGATAGGGACTAAAGTGCACATCGTAGCGCATCCTGATACTTTTAAGGAACGGAAATGTGGAGAACTCTCAATAGGTTCTCCTTTATCTGAAGCCGGTTTAAGAGAGAATTTCAGATTAACCCTGTCGCGAGAACCGCTAAAGATAAGCGATCGTATCCCTTTCTTGGGTGAGATCCCGCCAGTTAATGATTTTGAACCTCGTAAATCTTTTGGCACTTTGGTAGACGGACCGGCTTGTTCGGAAGACTTTGTCGCGGATGATACAGCCTTGGTATATAACAATGGAAACGGTTTATTTATTATTACCGGTTGCTCTCATAGCGGTATTTGTAATATTATAGAATATGCAAAGTCTGTTTGTAATGAAAAGCATATAATCGGTGTGATCGGAGGTTTTCATCTTTTTGAGGTATCGGAACAGTTGCGACAGACGATTGCTTATTTCCAAATGAATCATATCGAAGAGCTATATCCTTGCCATTGTGTGTCTTTTGCTGCAAAAGCCGAGATCCATCGACATATTCCTATCCATGAAGTTGGAGTCGGGTTGGTAATTGATGTTAAGTATCAACCGAAGATTCGGACTGTGGGTGGTGTTATCCAAAAGGTAACATTGGAAGACCTGCCGGATATTATAGATTTGCAAAAGAAGGCTTTTACGCAAGTGGCACTATGGATGAATAATTTTGATTTACCGCCTTTGCACCAGACAATTGATGAACTGAGGAATGAATATGAAAAAAGTATTATCCTGAAATATCTGTCAGACGAAGGAGTGATAGTCGGTTCGGTTCGTGCCCATATGGATAAAGATCATATTTGTCATGTTGGAAAACTGATTGTGCATCCCGATTATCAGAATCAGGGAATTGGGTACGCTTTGATGTGTGAGATAGAGAAATATGTTCCTCATTGTGATAAATATCTGTTGTTTACAGGCGAAGAGACACCGAATACAAAATACCTGTATGAGAAAGTAGGGTATGTTGTTGTCGACAAACAGGAGATGGGTGGACTGGCTATGTTTATTATGGAAAAGAAGAATAAAGCGATGTTATGATATACCTGTCATAATACAGGTTTTTCAAGGTCTTCCGGAACAAACACATTTCCTGAGAAATTTTAACTGAGAAAGAATGCCGTTACCTCCTCCTGCATCTACTAGTAAAACAGCGTTGTTTTGTTTCAGGGCAAAGCAGGTATTATAACATCGGGTAACGGTTGCATTGCCTGTTCCCAGTACGATCAATTCT
>OGUD01000585.1_pt1 | contig 29192 bp, 29 predicted proteins | sample 1573671 | NCBI WGS metagenome assembly OGUD01 (sample SAMEA2582065, study PRJEB24529) | metagenome | biome: Human gut stool | place: China | collected 2011 | reverse complement strand
TTGTAGAGTACTTCGTAAAGAAGTCCGCTGCCAACGGTATCGATGTAATTCGTATTTTTGACTGTCTTAACGATATCCGTAACCTTGAGACAGCTGTTAAGGCTGCTAACTCAGAGGGTGTTGAAGCTCAGGTTGCTCTTTCTTATACATTAGGTGATGCATATACACTTGATTACTGGAAAGATATGGCTAAGAAGATTGAGGATATGGGTGCTAATTCTATCTGTATCAAGGATATGGCTGGTCTTTTAGTACCTTACAAGGCTACAGAGCTTGTACAGGCACTTAAGGAAGGCACATCTCTTCCTATCGACCTTCATACACATTACACATCAGGTGTTGCTTCAATGACATATCTTAAGGCTGTTGAGGCAGGCTGTGACAGAATTGATACAGCTATGTCACCTATGGCTATGGGTACAAGCCAGCCTGCAACAGAAGTTCTCGCTAAGACATTTGAGGGAACTCCTTATGATCCTGGCTTTGACCAGAACCTTCTTGCTGAGATTGCTGCTTACTTCACACCTCTTCGTGAAGAGTGGATTAAGAGTGGTCTTATGAGTACAAAGGTTATGGGTGTTAATATCAAGACTCTTCTTTATCAGGTACCTGGCGGTATGCTTTCAAACCTTGTTTCCCAGTTAAAGGAGATGAAGGCAGAGGATAAATTTACAGAAGTTCTTGAGGAAGTTCCAAGAGTTCGTAAGGACTTCGGTGAACCACCTCTTGTTACACCTTCAAGCCAGATCGTTGGTACACAGGCTGTTCTCAACGTAGTTCTCGGTGAGAGATATAAGAACATGACTAAGGAATCTAAGGACTTACTTCTCGGTAAGTACGGAAAGACTGTTAAGCCTTTCAATCCTGAGGTTCAGAAGAAGGCTATTGAGCTTTCAGGCGAGCAACCAATTACATGCCGTTTCGCTGATACTCTTAAGCCGGAGCTTGCTAAGCTTGAGTCTGAGATGAAGCAGTACAAGCAGCAGGATGAGGATGTATTATCATACGCACTCTTCCCACAGGTTGCTACAGACTTCTTCAAGTACAGAGAAGCACAGCAGACTAAGGTTGACGCTACAGCAGCTAAGGATGGCGCTTACCCTGTATAAATCTATACAAAAATGCTGAGTATGTAATAAACAGTCAGTAAATAAAGAGGTCAATTTAATGTAATTTTAAATCGACCTCTTTATCATACTGTAACAATATTGTTATCTCATAATATTTAATATGATATTATGGTACAATAAGTAAATTGAACAATAAACAGTAAAATACCACCCATTACAATGCATATCAAATAGCTCTGCATTGTAGTGGGTGGTACTTTACGTTAATTTAGTAATATTCAGGATGAAATCATTCCTCTATAAGTGTACCCATCTTATGTGGGTTATTGTCAATAGTCATTGAGAAGTTGGTGTGATAGATTACAAAACCCGGCTTAGCCGCGGCAGGCTTCTTGATATGCTTTTTCTGTATATAGTCAACATCAACTTTTTCCTGAGCGCTTGCCTTGGAGTAGTGTGCAGCAAGTCTTGCGGCTTCCTCAAAGGTGTTGTCCGGAAGTTCCTTGTTTTCAGCTTTTACGATTACATGTGAGCCCGGAATGTTCTTGGCATGGAACCACCAGTCATTGCCGGTTGCAAGCTTGAATGTCAGGTCTTCATTCTGGTAGTTGTTCTTTCCGACATACATATGAAAACCATCACTTGAAATATAGTGAAAAGGCTTGCTTGTAATCTTTTCTTTCTTATTAGAGGATGCCTTTCCTTTAGAGCCCTTGTGGTGGATATAGCCATACTCAATCATTTCCTGCTTCAGCTGTACAAGGTCATCGTAGGACACGGCTATGTCGAGAGAGTTGCTTATAGACTCAAGATGGTCAATCTCTTCCTTTGTTTCAAGAGTGAGCTTACTCAGCGCTTCGTAAGTACGCTTAAGCTTATTATATCTATCGAAATATTTTATACTGTTCTCGCGTGCGGTCAAATCCTCCTGCAATGGAATAGTTATCATTTCGTTAGTATAATAGTTGAGTGCCTCAAAGCTCTTAGCACCCTCAGGAATATCGTAGCCATAAGCATTTAAAAGCTCACCGTAGATGCGGTATTTTTCGCGTTTTTCGGTATCGGAAAGCTGCTTTAACTGGAGGTCATATTTTTTATTGTTGCGTTCAAGCGCAGTGTTCACAATCTGTCTTAAATCGGCTGAACGCTGACGGATACGTGTTATGTTGTTCTTTTTTTCATAAAATACTTGAAGCACGTCGCTTATTGAGGCATTATTTTCGATTCTGTAAGCAGATGAATTTGAAGAATGACGGTTATCTTTTGAAGACGGAGAGTTATCGTCACCATTCATTTTCGGTGAGCTGTCTGCCGTTTCATACATGGTCAATGGAATGGCTGAAAATTCCACAGGTTCATCGTTTTTATATACAATACACGGTGAAAAATTACCGGATATGATATCTTCCATGACATGTCGAAAAATTCCATGCAGATGTGTAAGTTCAGGCTCAGTCATACAGTTGGCAGGAGTACTGCTGTCTATTGATGCAAGATGGCATATCTCTTCGGCGCTTACAGGGCTTATTCCTGTAAAAGAAGAATAGAGTGCCTTGGAAACAGGCATTGGTTTTTGCAAAAGACAAGCTGCAAAAGCGTCTGAATCTACAGTGAGAGGGTTAAGTTTGCCGGTAGTGTTGGGAATGAAGTAATTCCGTCCGGGAAGAACTTCGCGCACAGAGCTTACATATGCAGGGACATGCTTGATACTGTCGATTATCATATCGTTTTCATCGCAGAATATGATATTACTGTGTTTGCCCATCAGCTCTACAATAAGAAACTTTTTGCACAGGTCGCCCATCTCATCGAGATGTTCTATTTCAAATCTGATTATGCGTTCAAGTCCGGGCTGCGTAATTGCCACGATTCGTCCGTTGCTTAAATGCTTTCTTAGAAGCATGCAGAAATTCGGTGCCGTAAGCGGGCTTGGCTTGTTATCCTGCAATATATATACAAGCGGAAGACTTGCGCTTGCAGACAGTAAGAGCCTGTACTGCCCTTTGTTGTTCTTGATTGTGATAAAAAGTTCATCATCCTCAGGCTGTGCTATCTTATATAATCGTCCGCCTAGCAGCTTATCGTTCATTTCCTTTACAAGTGCTGCGACTACAAATCCATCAAATGCCATTTTTATTCCTCAACTTTCTTAAAAATCTTTATTTCTTAATAGGGTTCGGGTGTCAAAACATGCCAATTTAGTCTATGCGTGTATAACAAGTTATATTTATGCATATCACTTTATTGTCCGAAGCAAGGTGTTCTAAGAACATCTAAGCTACTCCCAAAAGTGGGGATATGACTAAATATAACTTGTTATACATAGTTAAGTTCACAAGGTATGTTTTGACACCCGAACCTTAATAGCAATTCTGGCAATAATTCCAACAATTTAAGATAAAAATGTTGTATTCATTTATGATAATTTACCATTTTACATGTTGGTAAGTGCAAAAATATATTATAATTGTAGCATATTTTGAATAAATATGGTATAATTTTTTAAAAGTATGCAATAAATGTGTAATACGTTTATATTATGGAGGAAATCCGATGATTAAGAGCATGACAGGATTTGGAAGATATGAAGCTGTCGATAATGAACGCAAGATTACAGTAGAGATGAAGTCTGTCAATCACAGATATCTTGAAACAGGCATCAAGATGCCGAAGAAGTTGAATTTCTATGAAGCCGGAATAAGAAATGTCCTTAAGAAATACATCAGCAGAGGCAAGGTTGATATATTTATCACTTTTGAGGATTTTTCCGAGAATAAAGTCCGCCTGCATTATAACAAGGAACTCTCAGATGAATATATGGACATATTTGAGCAGATATCACAGCAGTATGGCATAGAAAATGATGTGAAGACTTCCATGCTTGCTAAGATGCCGGAAGTTATCACGATGGAAGATGAGGAAAGCGATGACGAGACTGTATGGCATCTTTTAGAGCATGCAGTTGATATGGCATGTAAAGAGTTTATTGAAACAAGAGTCAGGGAAGGCGAACAACTGAAAGCCGATCTTATAGATAAGCTTGACAGAATGCTTGAGCTTGTCAATTTTATTGAGGATAGGAGTCCGCAGGTAGTTGATGAATACAGGGAAAGGCTTGAGGGCAGAGTAAAAGAGCTGCTTGCTGATACATCGCTTGATGATGGCAGGATTGCGACAGAGGTTACAATATTTGCCGATAAGATATGTGTAGATGAGGAAACAGTCCGTTTAAGAAGCCATATTGAGAGCACGAAGGCTACAATCTTAGAAGGTGGAAGTGTCGGAAGGAAGCTTGATTTTATCGCTCAGGAGATGAACCGCGAAGCGAATACTATTCTTTCTAAGGCGAGTGACTTATCGATTACCGATTGTGCAATAACTCTTAAGACGGAGATTGAAAAGGTCCGGGAACAGATACAGAATATAGAATAGCTATTGACAAAATTAAAAAAACAGGACATAATATCAGCTATGGCAATATTTCATAATGCGAAGAATGCCTTATAACAGATATTTGCATTATATTGTTGAAATATGTGAACGAATATCCAGCACGGAAGGAGAATTAGAATGTTACATCCATCTTATACAGATTTAATGGAAGTTGTTAACAGTGATGTTGAGCCGGGAGAGCAGCCAATTGTACAGAGCCGTTATTCAATCGTGCTCGCTACAGCAAAGAGAGCAAGACAGCTTATTGCAGGTGATGAGCCTCTTGTTAAGGTTAAATCTGTTGACAAGCCGTTATCAATCGCTATTGAGGAGCTTTACGAATCTAAGATTAAGATTATCAGTGAAGACGGAAGCGAGGAATAATCGTAATAGAATATAAAAGGACTGTTATACTTAATGTTTCGCTTTTAGTGTGACAGTCCTTTGTTTTTGATTAAAAGGGAGTACATATATTATGGAATGGATTGAATATCTGAAGGTTATCATACTTGGTATAGTTGAAGGAATCACGGAATGGCTTCCTATAAGCAGTACAGGACATCTTATCCTTGTAGACGAATTTATGAAGCTTAATATGAGTGATGCGTTCAAGGAAATGTTTGATGTAGTTATACAGCTTGGTGCGATTATGGCTGTCGTTGTGATTTATTTTAAGAAGCTTATTCCTATAGATGTGGTTAAGACTGACAACGATAAGCACAGACTTGCGTGGAATAAGGAAAAGCATATCATGTGGTGTAAGATACTTGTGGCAAGCATGCATAAGCACAGACTTGCGTGGAATAAAGAAAAGCTTATCATGTGGTGCAAGATACTTGTGGCAAGTATGCCTGCTGCCATAATCGGACTTCCGTTTGATGATAAGCTTGACGAGCTTTTTTATAATGCACCTACCGTTGCTGTCATGCTGATTGTGTACGGTATTGCTTTTATAGTTGTTGAAAAGCTTCATAGAGGAAAGCGCTTTAAGATTAACGACATCAGTGAGATTACATTTAAGACAGCAGCTTTGATAGGAATATTTCAGGTACTTGCACTTATTCCGGGAACATCACGTTCGGGAGCAACGATTGTAGGAGCCATGATTATTGGTGTTGGAAGAACTGCTGCCGCTGAGTTTACTTTTTACCTTGCAATACCTGTAATGTTCGGTGCCAGCTTCCTTAAGCTTCTAAAGTTCGGATTCGCATTTACGGCATCTGAGGCGGCTGCATTGATTCTTGGAATGATTGTCGCATTTGCAGTTTCAATTATTGCGATTAAGTTCCTTATGAACTATATAAAGAAGCATGACTTTACTGTGTTCGGATGGTACAGAATAGTTCTTGGTGTACTTGTTCTTATAATGATGTTTGCAGGGCATTAATTCATATGAATATCAATACCGGAAACGGCAGTATATGAAGAAAAGCAGGCAATAAATATTGACAAAGTACAAGAATAAGTATATTGTTAAGGAGTAAGAGAATATATTATTCTTACATAATTTTGTCAGTTTAATAATATGTTTGGAAAGGAGTGCATATTATGTCGTTATCGATTAACACATTATTGAATGGATTTGGAAATACTTCGTCTAACAGTTCGTATACGAGTGGTCTGTATTCCTCATTGTCGGAATATTCCACAATAAGAACAGGAGCGTACAAGAAGCTTCTGAATTCATACTACTCTAAGACGCAGTCAACAAAAGCTTCACAGACGGGAACCAATTATCAGGTTAAAGGCAATTCTACAGTAGAGAAGAAGCAGCTTACGGAAGTTAAGGATGCTGCGGATAGTCTGTATAGCTCAGCCGCGAAGCTTACCGATACAAGTTCAACTAAGAGCTTATTTAAGAATGCTCAGTCAGTTACGGGTGAGATCTCATCGGCAGTAAAGAACTTTGTGAACGACTATAATTCACTTGTCGAGGAAGCGGCCGATACATCGAATTCGAAGGTTACAGGCAAGGTTTCATTCATGACGAGCCAGACTAATGCATACAAGAGCTCACTTGAGAACATCGGCATAACAATCAATAATGATAAGACTCTTACAGTGGATGAGAAGAAACTTAACAGCGCAGATGTTAATGATGTGAAGAAGCTTTTTAACGGTTCAAGTTCAATGGCATATCAGACATTTGTGAGAGCATCTTCGATAAGCAGTGCGGCTGAGAACGCCAGCACAACATCCGGATTATATGGTTCGGACGGAGTTTACGATAATTATTATAACAGTGCATATAATTGGTATCTGTAATAATTTATAAGAATCAATAAGGGCACCAGAATGCTATACATTTTGGTGTTCTTTTTTGCGATAGAGAGGATTTATAAGCCATGAAAATCAGAGTGCCCGAATATTATAAGGATTTTTCATGTATAGGCGGTGAATGCATTGATACATGCTGCGCCGGATGGGAAGTTGACGTAGATAAGAAATCAAGCGCATATTACAAAAGTGTAGATGGCGCTTTTGGCGATAGATTGCGAAGCAAGCTGGTCGATTATCCTATAGAGGATAGGTTCATACTTGGAGAGCATGGAAGATGCCCTTTTTTAAACAGCAAAAATTTGTGTGATATATATACCGAGCTTGGTGAGGATAAGTTATGTGAGACATGTACTAACTTTCCGCGGCATATAACTGAATTCGGTAACACAAGAGAGATAGGAATCTCGCTTTCATGTCCGGTTGCGGTGGAGCTTATTATGAAGCGTAAAGAGCCGATAAGATTTACTGTGTCAGAAAACGAGGAGAAGGTTTCTGAATATAATGACATTGATGCTGCGCTGTATTATAGTCTCTGTCAGGCAAGAGAGCTTGCATATACAATATGTCAGGACAGAACCATGAAAATCAGGCATAGAGCCGTATTGCTTTTAGACTTTGCGAAAAAGCTTCAAAAGAAGCTAAAGAAAAATAAATTGAATAAAATATTAGATGCATATAAGGATGTGCAGTACCGCAATGAACGCATAGAAAAACTAGAAAAGAAATATGCATCTTACAAGAAAACAACGGTTGTTTTAAGAAAATGGCTCGATATTTATGACAGATTGGAGCATATAAAACCGGAGTGGCAGGGAATATTGTCGGAACTGTCGGGATATGTTGACAGGAGGATGCCGGATGTCAAGGCCGGTGCGGTTATTGTGAATGAGCGCGATTATGAATACGAGCATCTGATGGTGTATTATGTATATAGATATTTCTTAAGAGCTGTGTTTGATGAGAATGTATTAAAAAAAATCAAGCTGTCATGTACAGCACTTATAATGCAGGAATTATTAGGCGCTGCCTACTGTTATAGGGATGGCTGTTTTGACTTTGAAAAACAGATAACACTTATGCGTATTTATTCTAAAGAGACTGAGCACTCAGAAGAAAACCTTGATGAACTGTATAGAAACTTTAAGAAGAATAAGGCATTTTCGACAAAGAATTATATGGGTATCATTCTGGGAAGCGGTTTATTTGATTGAGTAGGAAATTAGAAGCATTTAACAGGAGTGTATTCTATGAAAAAGTTTTTAAATATTATTTTTGGCAGGGCGGTAGTCGTTGCAATCAGTATAATATTTCAATTTTTGTGGTTGTTTTCAATCCTGCACAGGCTAAGCAATTACTATGTCCAGCTTTCGATGATTGCTAGTATTATAGGAATATTGATGGTTCTTGGAATTGTTGTCAATCGTGATAATCCTGCATATAAGCTGGTGTGGGCTGTTGTTATCCTTGCACTTCCGGTCTTTGGTGTATTTTTGTATGCATTTGTAGGTCAATCTAAAGTGCCTAAGAAGATGAATCGTAAATTTTCTGAGATTAACGAGCGTTTTGATAAATATAGAGCAAATGATGATGAAATACTATCAGAGCTGAGCAGGAATAATGATGATATAAAATCACAATGTCATTACTTATCAGGCTACAGTGGTTACGGCGCACATAAAAATACAGATGTGACATATTTTTCACAGACAGATCAGGCATATGATGCGATGCTTGAAGAGCTGTCTAAGGCTGAAAAATATATCTTTATGGAATATTTTGCGATGGAGGATGCTGTTTCCTTCAAAAAAATAGAGGATATTTTGGTGCAGAAGGTCAAGGAAGGCGTTGAAGTAAGAATCATATATGATGACTTCGGAAGCCTTGCCTATGTTAATAACCGTTTTATAAAGAGACTGCTCTCTAAAGGAATTAAGGTAAGAGCCTTTAATCCGCTTGTGCCTGTTTTCTATATATTTATGAATAATCGTGACCACAGAAAGATTATGGTTATTGACGGTAAGGTTAGCTTCAATGGCGGATTTAATATGTGCGATGAATATTTTAATATTAATTGTCCATATGGTCATTGGAAAGATACCGCTGTTAGACTACAGGGTGATGCAGTCAGAAACCATGTTATAATGTTCCTACAGATGTGGAATTCCATCGAAGATACAGATAAGGATTACAGCACATACTTTGAGATACCTGAGTATCATGCGAAGGATGGTGAAGCTGTGGTTATTCCTTTTTCCGACTCGCCTTTAGACCATGAATGCGTGGGCGAGAATGTGTATCTTAACATTATAAGACATGCAAGCCGTTATGTTTATATATTCACGCCATATCTTATAATAGATAACGAGATGATGGAAGCTCTGTGCCTTGCATCTAAGTCCGGTGTTGATGTTAGGATAGTGACTCCCGGTATTCCTGACAAGAAGATTGTATATATGCTTACGAAGTCATATTATCCGCAGCTTATTGATGCAGGTGTAAGAATATACCATTACACACCGGGTTTTATACATGCGAAGTGCTATGTGTGTGATGATGAAGTCGGAGTAGTAGGAACAATCAACATGGACTACAGAAGCTTGTATCTGCACTTTGAATGTGGAACATACATATATAATTCAAAAGCTATAGCTGATTTAAAAAAGGACTTTTTTGACACATTTGAAGTCAGCGGGGAAGTTCACAAAAAGGACCGACCGAAGAGAGTATCTCTTATTACAATGACATTCAAGGCGATATTGAGGCTCTTTGCACCGTTGATGTAAAGCGGAGTGATTCGATATCATTGAGGTCAAAATACCTTTTGACCTCAACATCTTAAATATAGCAAATTATAAAAGAGAAATGAGGAAAAACGTGAAAGTATTTTATGTATCATTAGGCTGCGACAAGAATCTTGTAGATTCGGAGAAAATGCTTGGAATGCTCCATGAGGCTCACTATGAGCTTACAGACAATGAGTATGAAGCGGATGTAATCATTGTAAATACATGTGCATTCATCGGAGATGCGAAGGAAGAGAGCATCAACAATATTATTGAGATGGGTAAGCTAAAGGAGACAGGAAAGTGCAAAAAGCTGATTGTCACAGGCTGCCTTGCACAGCGCTATAAGGAAGAAATCAAAAAAGAGCTTCCTGAGGTTGATATGGTGTTCGGAATGTCAGATTATAAGCCTGACATGATTAAGGCTAAGCGAATAGTGACTACAGGAGGTCATTATGCACATCTTAAGATTGCGGAAGGCTGTGATAAGTATTGTACTTATTGTATAATACCGATGTTGCGCGGACATTACAGAAGCTATCCTATGGAAGACCTTGTAAAGGAAGCAGAAGCACTTGTTGAGGATGGTGTCAAGGAGCTTGTCTTGGTTGCACAGGAGACAACTCTTTACGGAGTTGATTTGTACGGAAAGAAAATGCTCCATGAGCTTTTAAGAAAATTATGCCGGATTAACGGACTTCGCTGGATAAGAATAATGTATTGTTATCCTGAGGAGATATATGATGAGCTTATTCAGGTTATGAAGGAAGAGCCTAAGATATGCCATTATCTTGATATTCCGATACAGCATGCATCAGATAACATTTTAAAGAGAATGAACCGTAAGACAAACAGGGCAGAGCTCACAGAGCGCATTGCCAAGCTGAGGGAAGAGATACCTGATATTGCACTCAGAACATCTCTTATAGCAGGTTTTCCGGGTGAGACAGAGGAAGACCATGAAGAGCTTATGGAGTTTATTGATGAGATTGAGTTTACAAGACTTGGCGTATTCACATATTCTGCTGAGGAAGGAACTAAGGCGGCTGAGATGGAAGAGCAGGTTCCTGATGAAGTAAAAGAGGAAAGACGTGACCGTCTTATGGAATTACAGCAGGAGATATCATCAGATCTTTCACAGTCACAGATTGGAAAAGTGATGACTGTAATGATAGAAGGAAAGGTTGCCGATGAGAATGCGTATGTCGGAAGAACGTACATGGATGCACCTAATGTGGACGGATATATATTTGTCAATACGGATGAAGAGCTCATGTCCGGCGATTTCTGCAAAGTGAAGGTTACAGGCGCTTTAGAATATGACTTGATAGGAGAATTAGTGAAATGAACTTACCAAACAAGCTTACAACAGCAAGAGTTATAATGATTCCGTTCTTTTTAGTGTTTCTTATGACAAATTTCTTTGAAGGAAGCAACTATGTTGCACTTGCAATATTTATTATTGCAAGCCTTACGGATATGCTTGACGGAAAAATTGCAAGAAAATACAATCTTGTCACCAATTTTGGAAAATTTATGGATCCGCTTGCGGATAAACTTCTAGTTTGCTCCGCTATGATTGCATTCATAGAGCTTGGACTTATGCCGGCATGGATTGTGATTATAATAATAGCAAGAGAATTCATAATAAGCGGATTCAGACTTATTGCAGCGGAGAGAAATGTAGTTATTGCAGCAGGCATGTCAGGAAAGATTAAGACAACCGTACAGATGATTATGTGCTGTCTTCTGATTGCAAGACTTCCATTCGGATTTATGAGATATGTTGAGCTGGTATTTATCTATGCTGCGCTTATACTTACTGTATATTCACTTATTGTATACCTTGTACAGAACAAGGATATTTTGAAGGATAACTGATTATGATTGAAGAAAATTTAGTAAGAATATTATTTGAGAGAGCACTCAAGATAACAACTGCCGAATCATGTACAGGTGGAATGATTGCGTCAACATTGGTAAATGTGGCAGGTGTTTCGGATGTGTTTGAAGCTGGTTATGTGACATATTCCGAGGAAGCTAAAATGAGCCTTCTTGGAGTCAGAAAAGAAACTATCGAAAAATACACTGTATATAGCGAAGAGGTTGCACACGAGATGGCACAGGGTGCGGCAGAAGCGGCAGGCGCTGATGTTGCAGTTTCAGTTACAGGTATAGCAGGACCGGACGGCGGAACGCCGGATTTTCCTGTCGGATTGTGTTACATTGGATGTTATTACAATGGCGAGACAACAGTTGTACGTTACGTTTTTGAGGGTGACAGGCAGCAGGTAAGAAGAAAAGCTGCAGATGCCGCCATGGAGCTGGCAATTAAAATATTAGGATAGATTTTTGAGGAGAACTAATGCTAAAAATTAAGAATACAATCAAAACGCATCCGGTATACAGCATATTTTCACTTTTTGAAATAATCCTATATCTGATTATATTCATTTTATCGGTTCATCCGGCAGTAAATATACATCTTACTAAGGATGCGGATTTTACAGAAAATGCAGGTTATGTCAGGATGCCATTCGGAGCTTATGAAGTTAAAGCCGGTTACTTTGTGTCTTCATTTGACGCTGAGACATTAGGAAACATTGTTTTTGATGGAGAATCAGCACCTGCATTTTTTAAGTCGACTCCGGCAGATATCATAGCAGCTGATAATGATACGTCAACATTGATATGGAATAACAATCTTTTTGGCAAAGAAAATGTGTCTTTCCGTTCGGAAAATTTCATCGGAGAGGATAATTTTACTGTTGAATCAATTACATTTACAGAAAAGATATCTTATCGGATATTTTCACTGTTCATAATTTTGTTGTTTTTTGTTGTACTTAATTATTGCATGTACTATTTCTTTATCAAATCGGTTACGCCATGCAAGAAGAAAGTATTGGCTATAATTGCTTTGACAATATTTTCAAGCATGCCGTTCATAGTGGGATATTTGTATGATGGGCATGATCTGCCATTTCATCTGAACCGTATAATTGCCATAGCACAGGGCATTCGTGAAGGAAACTGGCGTATTTATATACAATCACATATGCTGGAGGACTACGGCTATGCGACACCGATTTTTTATCCACAGCTGTTTTTGTATCTTCCTGCAGTTCTTTATAGCATATACGTGCCACTTGACTGGTGCTATTTTGTCTATGTGATTGCCATTAATCTGACCACATGCCTTATTGCATGGTATTCGTTCGGAAAAATTGCAAAGGACAGTAAAATCACGTTTGTTGTAAGCCTTTTGTACTGCCTTTCGCTATACAGGCTCACCAACATCTATATAAGGGCAGCTGTGGGGGAATACACGGCTATGACATTTCTGCCTCTTGTACTGTATGGCTTTTATAATGCATTTGACAAAGCTGCTGACAGCCTCACTTTTTCGGATGCATTGCCTATAATATTCGGATTAAGTGGCATAATCGAATGCCATGTATTGTCAGTAGAGATAATTATACCGTTTATTGTGTTATTTTTGATTATAAACATTAAAAAGATATTTGAAAAAAAGAGATTCCTGTTTCTTTTCATATCGGCAGCGCTTACATTGCTTTTAAATTTTGGTGTTATATTCATTCTGCTGTCCGGAATGCAGATGAATGTTGATATTTCATCAAGCGGCAACAGCAATATCCAGAATAATGGTGTAAGCTTTGCACAGCTGTTTACTGTATTTGCCAACGCGACAGGCTCAAGCAATGATAACGGTACGAACTATGACATGCCATTGTCATCCGGAATAGGAGTAACTGTCGGCTGCATTGTCATGCTGCTCATTATAATTCTGAAAAAAGAAGTATCAGACAGTGAAATAAAAAGACATCTTAAAAATGGGAGTATCGGACTTGCTTTTTATGCGATGGCGGTATGGATGACAACAAGATTTTTCCCATGGGATGCAATAGGCATGAATCCATTATTTGAAAAAATAGAACATGCTGTTTCGGCAATTCAATTTCCTTGGAGATTGTCCGAAATTGCAACTGTTGTGGGATGCTATGTTGTGACGGAAGCTCTTGTTATATTAAAAGAAACAGATAGTTCAAAATATTACAGGCCTGCATGCTTTGGACTGGCTTTTCTTGTGCTGATAAGCACAGCGTCATTTTATGACAGCTATCTGTATATAACGCAGAGCACGGGCATTGTTTCTGAGTATAATTGTGACAGCCGTAACATAGGAATGAATGAGTATCTGCCAAGCCACACTGACACAGATATTCTCTCGCATTTCTTTGTATATGATACAGAAAAAATAGAAGTCTCGGATTATCATTACGATAATGGAATTACTTACATGCAGATAACTAATTCGGATGTGGAGAACACGGTTGTCATTCCGAAATTATACTATGATGGTTATATGGCATATGACAGTTCATCAGGCGAAACGCTGGGTATATTTCCGGGATTTAATAACACTATCACTATAACAGTGCCGGCAGATTACAAAGGTGTTGTGTGTGTGGAATATAAGCCGAAGCTGAGCTGGATTATTGCTGAGATGATTTCCGCTGTCACGTTGGCAGGAATCATAGGGGTATATATCGTTTACGATATTAAAAAGAGAAAAAGCAGATTAATTTTAAGCTGACGCTTGGGTTTGGCTTAGGATGCCGTCTGCATGAATTATAAAAAAACAGCTATAGACATTATGCAATACTGCAATCGATAGAATCTCTGATTCGACTCTTCATGGCAGATACATTATGCTATAGCTATTTTTGTTTTGGCTATTTGTTTAATTGTTTTAACAATGTGTTGTAGGCAAGAGTATTATTCGCTGCCTTGATTTCATAAATGCTGTGGTCCGGAGCCTCAATGAATAATACAAAGTGAAGCTTATGACTGACAATCTCTTCATACTTAAGCTGTATGGTAAGCTTGATTGTTCCGTCTTTTTTGCTCTCGATAAAATAAAGGTATCTTTCGGTAAGAGCAAAATAACCTCTTACGAATCCGGTTCCTACAGTAAGATTAGCCATGCTTCCATACAGAACCTTCTGGTTTCCGATAATTGTGTGCAGTTGTTCATCCATTTTCTTTTTTTGAAGATTTTCCGAGAAAAAAATCAAAAATACAACAACAATTACAAGTAATAATGCGAGAATACCGGGCATAGTGACCACTCCTTTGCTGTAAAAAGCTATGTATTGTGTGAACGGTTAATTGATAACAGCCGTTTCAAAAAAGAATTGTAACATAATAAAAAAAATATGTAAATGTTTTTACCAATGTTGCTTATAAAGTTTAAGGTATAATTTGCTTGCAAGCATCAACAATAAAGATTATAATATCTTGTAAGTATTGTTTTGGAGTACATAGAAAATGGAAAGTAATGAAAAAGGTGCATACCGCACAAAGCAAAGAGAAATCATATTAGATTATCTTAAAAAATGCCAGGATGGACATGTGACTATCGATGAAGTGACAGACCATTTGAAGAATGCAGGCAATAAAGTCGGAAGAACCACTATATACCGCTATATGGAGAAGCTTGCTGATGAAGGTTTTTTGAGAAAATATTATATTGAGGAAGGGGTCGGGGCATGCTATCAGTATCAAGGCGATGATACCGCCTGCCATAATCACTTTCATCTTAAATGTGTAAAATGTGGGAGATTATTCCATGTAAGCTGTGATTTCCTTTCGCAGATTGAAGAGCATGTGTACGAGCATCATCATTTTCTTGTTGACAATTCCAAGACCGTACTTTATGGAGTATGTGAGGAATGTCAGAAGAATGTGGGTGAAGAGGTGAATATTAACCACGGGGAATGCAGCTGCGGACATGACCACAACAACGAAAAAAGACAGGAAGAGGAGAATAGCCATGGAAAAGAAACCATTCGTAACACTAGAGCAGTTAAAGAAAATTGATAAGACATATCCTACACCTTATCATATCTATGATGAAAAAGGTATCAGGGAGAATGTAAAAAAGCTTAGAGAGGCTTTTTCATGGAATAAAGGATTCAGAGAATATTTTGCAGTGAAAGCAACTCCTAATCCTTTTTTGGTAAATATACTTAAGGAGTACGACTGCGGCGTTGACTGTTCATCTCTCACTGAGCTCATGTTTGCGAAGGCTCTTGATTTTGACGGACAGCATATCATGTTCTCATCGAATGCGACTCCGGCTGAAGAATTCGAATATGCACATAAGATTAATGCTACAATCAATCTTGATGACTTTACACATATTCAGTTTTTAGATGATATATGCGGAATTCCTGAGACAATATCCTGCAGATTTAATCCGGGTGGATATTTCCAGATTGCCAATTCTATAATGGATAATCCGGGAGATGCTAAGTATGGCTTTACCAAGGAACAGCTTATTGAAGGCTTTAAGCTTTTAAAGCAGAAGGGTGCAAAGCATTTTGGTATCCATGCATTTCTTGCAAGCAATACAGTCACTAATGAATATTATCCGACACTCGCAAAGATTTTATTTGAGCTTGCAGTTGAAGTTTCTGAAAAGACAGGCTGCGATATCAAGTTTATTAACCTCTCAGGAGGAATAGGTGTTCCGTACAGACCTGATCAGGAGCCTAATGATATCTATGCTATCGGAGAAGGTGTAAGAAAGGTCTATGAGGAAGTGTTAGTACCTGCCGGAATGGGCGACGTGGCTATCTATACCGAGCTTGGACGTTTTATGATGGCACCTTACGGACACCTTGTGACAAAGGCTATACATGAGAAACATACTTACAAGGAGTATATCGGCTGTGATGCATGTGCCGCAAATCTTATGAGACCTGCAATGTATGGCGCTTATCACCACATAACAGTCATGGGCAAGGAGAATGAGCCATGTGATCATAAGTACGATGTGACAGGCTCACTTTGTGAAAATAACGACAAGTTTGCTATAGACCGTATGCTTCCTAAGATTGACATGGGGGATTTCCTTGTTATTCATGACACAGGAGCTCATGGATTTTCGATGGGTTATAATTATAATGGCAAGCTGCGTTCAGCGGAACTGCTTTTATGTGAGGATGGCTCAGTGAAGCTTATAAGGCGTGCTGAGACACCTAAGGATTACTTTGCAACATTCGACTGTTTCCACATTTTTGACAAAGTATTAGAAGAAAAATAATCAGAAGAGGATTTATTTATGGCAGAATTAAGTAATGTAGCGGCTGAGCTTTCAAAAGGAAAGAACATCGACATGAATTTACCAAAATATGCTGATGGCATGAACTCACTTTATGGCAGAATAGGTTATGTAAAGCTGGCACTTAATCTTTACTCTTTCGCAGAAGTATATGGAGAGGATACTGAGTACACGCAGCTTGTTTCTGACTATGCACAGAGACTTGCCAACATAATTACTGAGGGAATTTCAGGTGATGTTACCGTAAAAAGCTATGACGAAATTCTTGAAGACATTGATTCATTAAGAGAAGAGCTTATCGGAAGGATGGAGGTTCTTACTGCATATACGGACAGATTCCAGATTTTTGAGTATGTTCTAAACCGTATTGAATATAATTATAAAGAATGTGATATAAATTCCGACTATTATGATGACAAGTTCGAGAAGGATATTATCAATTATATTGTTTCTGACAAGGATAATACGGTTGTCAACATGAAAATCGGTCAGGTTGTAAGCCAGATACCTATGAGACTTTCAAAGAATAAGTTCTTTGAATTGCTGCGCGATGCATTTACGCTATATAAGGGCTCTGATACGGTGGCAGTTGATGACTTTATCTATATGCTTCGTTCAGTCTCTATGCTTCATACACCGGATGGCTTTGACACAGCTTTCGACAGTCTGTCAGAAAAGCTTAGAAAGCTTGAAAGATATTCGTATATTGACATGTCAAGGGAGGATTATCTTGATGCTGCAGGTACTTTGGACGATGCAACAGAATATGTTGTAAATGTGACAGATATATTTGTTCTTCTCATGGATGCAGTAAATGATGCATATATGGTCTTACTCACAGCTGACAAGGCACTTGTCGATGGAACTGTAAGACAGCATTGTCTTAAGATTATAGACATGGCTCTCAATTCAATATATGACCGCGTTCTCCCTACAGAGGATTCATTTGACAGCTTTGTAGCCATAGAAGGTGTACAGGAGAAGCTTTCGACACAGCTTGCATCAGACAGCTATGCACTTGACAATGTGAAAAGCTCATACATGGACAAGGCAGAGCAGCTCGGACTTAAGAAAGTATACGAAAAGCTTTTCAAGCTTGAAAAGCTCAGCTCCGGCAGCAGCTTCATGAAGCTTGTGGAGGACGAACTTTCAAATATTATCGCTGATGAGGCATATATTAACAGCAGATGTGATGAGCTTGTCAATGAGCTTATGGATTTCTTCTCAGAGCATGAGAGACCATTTAACAGAGCGGTTATGTCGGGCATACTCGGCAGTCTTCCTGTATTTTTTAACAATATGGAGGAGATTAAGAAATATGTTCATGTTGCACTTGGACAGTGCAGTGATGAAGCAGAGCGCAAGTCCTGCATGAAGCTTATGCTTGATTTGATGAATGAATAGTTACGACATCGTAGTTATCGAAAGGAGGCTGAAGCGATGGCTGTACATTATATCTGGTACGATAAGCTATATTTCCAAGAAGATAACGAAAAGAAGAAGAAACGCCTGCTTCGCCGCCTTGAACGAGGTAAACCTGTGTATGATATATATTTACTCGCACTTCCTGAGTCAAAGGAGCGGAACATATTAGACATTTATAATTCACTTGAGCTTATACAGCCGCACTACAAAGGCAGAGATAAATATATTGTTGGTCTTGCACATGGTAAAGAGAATGCCGTAGAGCTTGCAGCAGCCATTGTCGGTGAAATGTATAACAAGAACAAGAATTTTGATATCAGAACCTTTCTTGACTTTCGTGAGAATAGTTTCTCTGGCAGGGAGGGGTGAAGTTGATATTTCTTAATATTTTGTTGTGCATTTTAAAAATTATAGGAATTGCGATACTTGTGATTCTTGGGCTTATAATTTTGATTTTATGTCTGATTTTATTCGTTCCAATCAGATATAAAATATATGCATCTTTTCATCAAAAGCCACATGTGTCAGCGCATATAACATATTTGCTGAAGCTGCTGCATGTCGATTTTGAACTTAATGGAAAAGAATCTGAGCTTAAAATCAAGATATTCGGGCATAATATATCAGATAAGAAAGAGAAGAACAGCAGAGAAAATAAAAAGAGCAATCATAGTAATAGAAGAGAAGAAGTCAATGTAAAACAGGCAGAGCAGCCTGAAAAAGTGCCGGATAGAACGGACAGGATTGACAAAATGCCACAGCAGGTTCAAAATTTACAGCCTAAGCAGACAATAGCTAAGGCAGATAACTCTTCTGACAGCGACAGTGAGAATAAGTCTGTTTCCGCAAAGAAAGCCGAAAAAAGCCCCAAAAACCCGGCAAAAACAGAAAATAAAGCAGACCGGGCAGCAGATAAGAACGATAGAGATTCAGAAATATCGGACAAAGTCAAAGCTATTATTGCTCTGCTAAAGGAAAACAGACCTGTCATTGATTTTATATTCAAATATCTTAAGCTGCTTCTCAAACACATATTACCGGGAAGTCATGTAATCAATATAAAGCTTGGCTTTGATGACCCTGCGCTGCTTGGAGAACTGTTAGGTGCAGCGGCGGTCATAAGAGCAATGACCGGACTTGTAATTAATATTACACCGGTATGGGATGAGACGGTATTTGAGGCGGAAGCGGATTTGAAAGGGCGAATCATACTTGGCAGAGTATTGTATATAGCAGCCGTAGTATATTTTAATAAGAAAGTCAAAAAGTTTATTAAAGCTATAAAAAATATATAGTAATCAGGAGGAATAGAATATGGCAGATAACAGCAGTAAGTTTAACTCAACAGTTGAGTCTCTTTTTTCGGGAATGGACAGCTTTGTAAGTGCCAAGACAGTTGTGGGGGATGCAGTCACTGTAAATGACACAATCATTGTTCCACTTGTTGATGTGGCATTCGGCGTGGGAGCCGGAGCATTTTCGGGAGATACCAAGAATAATGCCGGAGGCGGACTTGGAGCTAAGCTTTCACCTAGCGCAGTGCTTGTTATACAGAATGGTCAGACAAAGCTTGTGAATGTTAAAAATCAGGATACAATCACTAAGATTCTTGATATGGTTCCGGACATGGTTGACAAGATTTCCGGTATTGTCGGAGGCAAGGACAACAAAAAGGATGAAGCTGTCGATGACGCTATAAAGGATATGACTAAAGAGTAAGCGGTAGTCGAAGTAAGAAAATTTAAGGGGAAGATGATGTCAGTAAAAAAAGCTTTGAAATTTTTACTGCGTTTATGCTATGCGGCTGTCATTTTGGCAGCCGTATATGTACTTGCGGTAAATGGCTATGTGATTTTCAAAACAAAAGATAGAATAGTGGATGTCGATGAAGCGGCATCTATATCTGACGTGGATTGCATTCTTGTGCTTGGAGCGGCTGTAAAGCCTGATAAGACACCGAGTAATATGCTCTATGACAGAATTATGACAGGCGTGAATCTGTATGAAGCGGGAGCTTCAGCTAAAATAATAATGAGTGGGGATCATGGCAGCTTTGATTATAATGAAGTTGGAACAATGAAAACATATGCGATAGATGCAGGAGTTCCTTCTGAAGATATATTCATGGATCATGCAGGGTTTTCGACATATGAGAGTGTGTACCGGGCAAAAGAAATCTTTGGCGCACATAAAATCATAATTGTTTCACAGAAATATCACTTGTACAGAGCTGTATATCTTGCGCAGGCACTTGGAATAGAAGCTTATGGTGTACCGGCTGATGTCAGGAGCTACAGCGGTCAGTTAAAGAGAGAAATAAGAGAGATACTTGCAAGAAACAAGGATTTTATCATATCATTTACAAAACCGGAACCAACTTATCTTGGAGAGAACATTTCGCTCGATGGAAGCGGTGACGTGACAAATGATAAAAATTAACCGTGAAGTGAATAAAGATAAGTGTGATGCATATAATAAATTATAGCAGCGGATGTATAGGAGATGACTCCTGTGGTGAGAATAATAGGCTTTATGATGTTCTGGATTGCAGTGGGGATGATAATAGGGCTGCTTATTAATAATGTATTCTGGGGAATTGTGATAATAATTCTTCTGATGATATGCGGATATAATCTTTTTTGCTGCTGTAAATAGAATGTTAAGAATAAAGTTTAATCGAATGAAAAAAAAGCCTCGGAAAAATCCGGGGCTTAATTATCATCAAACTCTTGACTACGCTCTTGTAACAGCGCCTGATCTTAAGCAAGAAGTACATACATACATCTTTCTTGGACCTGCTGTTGTCAAAACCTTAACTGACTTAACGTTTGACTTCCACATCTTGTTTGATTTTCTGTTAGAGTGACTTACCTTGAGTCCAAAATGAGCACCCTTATCACAAACAGCACACTTTGCCATGATTGCACCTCCTCAAAGCTTAATAATGCCTACTCGGCTGACAACAGAAGTTATGATAACAGATATTTAAAGATTTTGCAAGTAAAAAATATGTTTTTTTATAGATTTTTATGGATTCTAAGAATTTCACCGGTCTATGCCGGAGAAGAGGACATATCTATCAGGTTAAATTACTTTTGACACTCACATAATAATAATGTATAATAATGACATCATGACTTTGTATACCGTGAATTACACGGAGATTGGAGGAACCATGAAAGGTCGAATTGAAAATAAATTAGGAACGGTTATGATAGAGCCGGAAGTTATAGCAATGTTCGCCGGAACAACAGCTATTGAAAGCTTTGGTATTGTCGGAATGGCGGCAGTCAGCATGAAGGATGGTCTTGTTAAGCTCCTCAAAAGAGAGAGCCTTACTCATGGAATTAATGTCAAGATTGATGAAGATAACTTGATAACTTTGGATTTTCATGTTATTGTATCGTACGGAGTGTCCATCTCAGCTGTGGCGGATAACCTTGTAAATAGTGTTAAGTACAAGGTCGAAGAGTTTGCAGGCATGAAGATTAAGCAGATCAATATATTTGTTGATGGCGTAAGAGTAATTGATTAACCGTTATTTAAGGAGGATTTAACAGTGGCTATTAATACCATAGATGCAGCCATGCTCAAGAAGTGCTTTTTAGCAGGAGCTGCCAATCTGGAAGCAAAAAAAGAGATAATTAATGAATTGAATGTATTCCCGGTTCCTGATGGTGATACAGGAACGAACATGACTATGACTATTCTTTCAGCAGCTAAAGAGGTCAGTGCGATATCAACGCCTAATTTTGAGAATTTATCAAAAGCTATATCAGGTGGCTCATTAAGAGGCGCACGCGGTAATTCAGGTGTTATTCTTTCACAGCTTTTCAGAGGTTTCACGAAGGAAATCAAGACAGTGACGGTTATTGATGCGCCGGTGCTTGCAAGGGCATTCCAGAAGGCGACAGAGACTGCATACAAGGCAGTTATGAAGCCTAAAGAGGGAACAATACTCACAGTTGCCAAGGGACTTGCTGACAAGATGAATGAACTTGCATGTGAGAATGGTGACTTAGAAGAGATATTAGGACAAGTTTTAGAGCATGGCAAGTATGTTCTTTCCCAGACTCCAGAGATGCTTCCTGTTTTAAAAGAAGCTGGCGTTGTTGACTCAGGCGGACAGGGACTTATTGAAGTTATTTCAGGTATATATGACTGCCTTCTCGGCAAGGAGATTGACCTTACAGCAGCGCTTGGAGAGACAGGCAAAGCGAAGGTTGATGCCGATGCAGTCCAGGAAGAAATAAAATTTGGTTACTGTACCGAGTTTATCATCAATGTTGAAAAGAAGTTTGACAATGGTGATGAGCTTAACTTTAAGGCTTATCTTGAATCAATCGGTGATTCCATAGTCGTTGTTGCCGATGAAGATATAGTTAAAGTTCATGTACATACTAACGATCCGGGTCTTGCAATTCAGAAAGCACTCACTTACGGCTCGCTCAGTAAGATGAAGATTGATAATATGCGTGAAGAGCATAAGGAAAAGCTGATAAAAGAGGCTGAGAAGCTTGAAGCAGAGAAGAAGGCAGCCGAGGAAAAGAAGGAAAAGCCGGTCGAACCTAAGAAGAAGTATGGCTTTATCTCTGTCTCAGCAGGTGCAGGTCTAAGCGAGATATTTGAAGGTCTTGGAGTTGATGTTGTTATTGAGGGTGGTCAGACAATGAACCCAAGCACTGAAGATATGCTCAATGCCATTGATAAAGTCAATGCTGAAAATGTATTCATCCTTCCGAATAATTCCAATATTATTCTTGCCGCTAATCAGGCTCAGTCAATAGTCACTGACAAGAATGTGTATGTTGTGCCTTCTAAGACAATACCTCAGGGAATTACAGCACTTATCAATTTTGATGAGACAGCTGATGCCGATGCAAATCTTGAGACTATGTCTTCCGAGATGAAGAATGTCAAGACAGGTCAGGTTACTTACGCTGTCCGTGACACATCAATGGATGGCAAGGAAATTAAGCAGAATGACATTATGGGTATAGGAGATAAGACAATTCTTTCTGTTGGCAAGGATGTCGAGAGGACAACAATTGATATGCTGGCACAGCTTATTGATGATGATTCGGAGCTTATAAGTGTATATTATGGAGAGGATGTCACTATGGAGCAGGTTGATTCGCTCACAGCTAAATTAGAGGAAGCATATCCTGATCTTGACCTTGAAGTTCACAGCGGTGGACAGCCGATTTACTACTATATTGTATCTGTAGAATAATAGACGCTGACAGTGAAGCAGTCTGATAGTCCGCTCTGCTTAACATATTGCGAATATCATTTACATTTGTCCCCTCATGGGTATGACCTGTGAGGGGATATCTTATAATATAGTGTTATAGATAGTTAAAGGGATATATATATGAAGCTAAGCAGTCTTAAAGGTATAGGAGAAAAAACAGAACAGTTATTTATAAAGGCAGGAATAACCGATACATCCATGCTGCCTTACTATTATCCGCGAAGCTACGATGTATATAGGGAGCCGGTTCTTATAAATACGATAGAGGAAGACGGAGTATACACACTTTATCTGTGCATTGCTTCTGATGTAGAGATAAAGACGATGAAAAAATTGAATATTACCACTGTATTTGCTGTTGATGAGCAGAATGAGCGTATTAAATTGACGTGGTTTAACATGCCCTTTATAAAAGGGTCTTTAAAGCGAGGCTACAGATATATGGTTCGTGGGCGTGTTGTCATAAAAGGCAGGCTTGCGACAATGGAACAGCCTAAGCTATATACTGCAGCTCAATATGAAGAAAAGCTCCACTATATCCAGCCTATTTATCCGCTTGTAAAGGGACTGACTAATAATATGGTTATAAAAGCTGTAACGCAATATTTTGCATCCTTGAATAATCCGGAGGATATGGAATATCTGCCCAAAGAGCTTATAGAGCGTTTTGAGCTTAAGCCACTGCATGAAGCAGTCAGATATATTCATTTCCCACGCAGTATGGATGAGATGCTTCAATCCAGAAAAAGGCTGGCATTTGATGAGTTCTTAGGCTTTATGATAAGGATGGACAATCTGAAGGCGCAGAGAAAATATCTTGAAAATGAGTGCCGTATATGCGAAGGCGGCTATGCTCTGTCACTTATGGAAAGATTGCCGTACAGATTGACCGAACCTCAAAAGAAAGCATACGATGAGATGACAGCCGATATGTCGGGGCCTCATGTCATGAACAGACTTATTCAGGGCGATGTTGGCTCAGGAAAGACTATTATAGCAGTTCTTGCACTCTTAAATGCTGTCCAATCAGGTTTTCAGGGGGCGCTTATGGCACCAACGGAGGTTTTGGCAAAGCAGCATTATGAGACTATACATGATTTATTTGAAAAGTATGACATTCCGGTAACACCTGTGCTGCTTGTCGGCTCTATGACGGCAGCGCAGAAGAGAAAAGCATACGAGAAGATAAAGGACAAAACAGCAGATATTGTGATAGGAACAAATGCACTTATACAGGAAAAGGTTGAATACTGTAATCTTGGACTTGTAATCACGGACGAGCAGCACCGATTTGGTGTCAATCAGAGAGGAAATCTTGCAAAGAAAGGTACACATCCGCATGTATGTGTTATGAGTGCAACGCCTATTCCGAGAACTCTTGCCATAATCCTGTATGGTGACCTTGATATATCAATTATAAATGTCATGCCTGAAGGCAGGCTTCCGATAAAAAATGCAGTCGTTGGGGATGAATACAGACCTAATGCATATCGTTTTATCATGAACGAAGCGGCGAAGGGGCATCAGGCATATGTCATATGTCCAATGGTTGAAGATAATGAGGTAAGTGAGAGCGAGAACGTGACAGATTACACGGTTGAGCTTAGAAAAAATCTTCCGGGATTAAATATAGAAGGTCTCCACGGACAAATGTCAGCTGAGCTGAAGAACGATATCATGGAACGGTTTGCACAGGGAGAAATACAGGTGCTTGTGTCAACTACGGTAATTGAAGTAGGAATCAATGTGCCGAATGCAACAGTGATGCTCATAGAGAATGCTGAAAAGTTCGGACTGGCTCAGCTTCACCAGCTAAGAGGCAGAGTCGGAAGAGGTAATGCACAATCGTACTGTATTTTTGTCAGCACATCCAGAAAAAAAGAGTCAAAGCAAAGACTTGACATAATAGGTAAGTCGAATGACGGATTTTATATAGCAGAGCAGGATCTTAAGCTTCGCGGGCCGGGAGATTTTTTTGGAACAAGGCAGAGCGGAGATATGTCATTTACGCTTGCGGATATATATGCCGATGCAGATATGTTAAAGAAAGCTAAGGAATGTGCGGATTATATTCTGGAAAACAATTTACAAAATTCATTAAAAAAGACTTTTTCTCAGGATGACATAATGCTATAATGTGCGTTGTACTTATTTACAGCAGCAAAAAAGATGTGCTACAATAGGCTTAACGTTCGGAAAAGAGGTTTATTTTGAAATTATATATAATAAGACACGGTGAAACTGACTGGAATAAAGAGAAAAGACTTCAGGGACAGGTTGACACGCAGTTAAATGAATATGGTATTGAACTTGCACGTATTACAGGTGATGCGCTTAAGGAGGTTCATTTTGACTATATCTTCTCAAGTCCGCTAAAAAGAGCTTACCAGACGGCACAGCTTATCCGCAGCGACAGAAATATTGAAATACAAACCGATGACAGATTAAAGGAAATATCTTTCGGAGCAAGTGAAGGTGTACGTTCGGAACTTATTGCAAAGGATTTTCATTATTTTTTTGATGCGCCGGAAAAATATGTTCCGGCAGACGGCGGCGAGACATATGAGGAACTTTGCGCACGTTCGAGAGATTTTATCGACAAAGTGATTGTACCTCTTTCTGTCAAAGAGCCGGATTCCACTGTGCTTATCACGGCACATGGCGCACTCAACAAATCTATTATGATTTATCTTAATCATCTCGAAATTAAGAATATGTGGGACGGATTATTTCAGAAGAATTGCTGTGTCAATATTTTTGATGTGAATGGATTTGATTTTAAGATGCTGCAGGAAGCAAAGATATATTACTGACAAGTTTTTGTGCCGCTTAAAGTGGCAGAATGGAGAGTTTTATGAGAGTAATCGCAGGCTCAAGAAGGAGCATGCCGCTAAAGACAATAGATGGACTTGCTACACGCCCGACACAGGACAGAACCAAGGAGACACTTTTTAATGTAATACAGAATGATGTGCCGGGAAGCACGTTTCTCGACCTGTTTTCGGGAAGCGGTGCAATCGCTATCGAGGCATTAAGCCGTGGAGCAAAGAAGGCATATCTTGTGGAAAACAGCAGGGAAGCAGCCGCATGCATACGCGGAAATCTTAATTTTACCAAGCTGGCTGATGATGCGGTACTTATGGAGACGGATGTGCTGACAGCGTTAAAAAGGTTGGAAGGAAAAGCGGTTTTTGACATAGTTTTCATGGATCCGCCATATAATCATGAATATGAGAAGGATGTCCTTACATATCTGGCTGATTCTAAGCTTATTGACGAATATTCAATCATAGTTGTTGAGGCTTCTAACGAGACTTCCTTCGATTATCTTGAGAATATAGGTTTTTATTCTTATAAGATAAAAAAATATAAGAATAATATGCATGTGTTTATCCGGAAAAATAAATAGGATTATATAGTACTAAGTGACAAATTATAAAGGAGTATGGGCGTATGCCCGGTTGAATACTATGAGAATAGCCGTATACCCTGGAAGTTTTGATCCGGTTACACTTGGACATATGGATATAATAGAGCGTTCTTCAAAACTTTTTGATAAGCTCATTGTAGGTGTGCTCGTAAACAGTTCAAAAGTTCCATTGTTTTCTGCTGAGGAACGTGTTAAAATGATAAAAGGTGTGGTTTCGCAATATCCTAATGTCGAGGTAAAGTCATTTGATGGTCTTTTGGTCGAATTTGCAAGATTGTGTAAAGCAACAGCAGTAGTTAGAGGGCTTCGTGCCGTAACAGACTTTGAATATGAATTGCAGATGTCGCAGACTAACCATATAATTGCACCTGATATAGATACAATATTCCTGACAACGAATCTTAACTATGCATATCTAAGTTCTAGTGTAGTAAAAGAAGTGGCACGATACGGTGGAGACATCTCGAAGTTCGTAGCACCTGAAGTTCGCAGACAGGTTATGGAGAAGTATAATAAGTAAAATTTCAGGAGGATTACAATGAATAAGATAGAAGAGATGATTGCGGCGATTGAGGAATATATAGATAATTGTAAGCCGCTTCCACTTTCAAACAATAAAATTATCGTAGAGAAGGATGCTATTGAAGAGCTTTTACGCGAACTAAGGCTCAGAACGCCTGATGAGATAAAGAAATACCAGAAGATTATCAGCAATAAGGAGGCTATTTTAGCAGACGCTAAGGACCAGGCTGACTCAATGCTCAATGCAGCTAAAGTTCATACACAGGAATTAGTAAATGAACATGAGATTATGCAGCGTGCTTATAGTGAAGCAGAAGAGATAAGGGATCAGGCTTATTCACAGGCGCAGGATGTCTTAGATCAGGCAACTGAGGAAGCCAATCAGATGCGTTATAGTGCAGTTCAGTACACAGATGACATGCTTGCTAATCTTCAGCGCATTATTGAACATACTATAGAGGGAAGCCGTTCGAAGTATGAGAGCCTATTGAATGCACTTGATAAGGATCTCAATGTTGTTATGTCCAACCGCAACGAGCTTGCTGGAATTGAGTCTGAAGAAGAAAAGAACCAGGATGGCAACGCAGAGGATTCGGTAAGTGATGACGCTGCAGCCGGATTACAGGATTCTGAAAACGGTGACGAGTAGAAAGAACAATATAGTTATAGATGTAACTATACACTTATACATGATATATTTTCGCATATAGAATTTCTTGCCTTGCCACAGTGACATTGTCTGAAATATACTTGACAGACCGCCGAATGAGGTGAATGTAAGCATCATAAACAGCTTATAATTTAATGATATATCAAGTTTTGATATCCTATCGAGACCCGCAGTGATTTCCATAATGGACATTACTGCGGCTTTTATTATTTCAGGAAGAAAACAGATGTTGTCTATCATTGCTCCGGCTATCGAAAAAAGCATTACATATATGCACAATTTCAGGCTTGCCATGAGTGCACTCTCAACGGAGAGTGATATTGCATCGGAAGTTGACATGAGATTGACACTATCGTTCATATTTTTGCTATCGCAGGAGTCTTTATCAGCTAATCTATTGGGCATGTTAAGAATATTGTTTTTACTTTTTTGCTTATTCATAAGCCACACCTGTGCAAATCTTATTACTACCATTGCGGCGAATGCCGGAAACACAAGCGATATAACTATAGTTTTTGCAAGAGATTTATTGCCAAGACAGCTTATACATATATAGCTTATTATGAACATCGGGCTTACATTGTTGCAGATTGGCGCTAAAAAGGCAGCAGTCTCATCGTCAAGCTCACCTATCTCATTGAGATTTCCACATACATATGCGCCCATTGGATAACCGCAAAGAAACCCGGTTATTATGCAGTAGCCGGCACTTAAAGGCAGCTTAAGCAGCCGTGTTATCGGTTTTAGCAATGCTCCAAGAGGTCTGGCACAGCCGGTATATACTATAAAGTTTGACAGCACCATAAATGGCATCAGAGTGGGAAAAAGAGTCCGATACCATAATAAAAGACCATATGAAGCACCCTTTAGTGCTGCTGTAGGGGATGATAGCAGCAGAAGCATAGCCGTAATCGCAAAACAGATGCGAAACGATAATCTGTGGTCAGAAATAAGCTTTGAAAATGAATATATCATAATGGTGACCAATGCTATAAGTTATATAGAACATATTATTCAGGAAAGATAATATTTAGCACAGCGGCCTTTGTCATTTTTCATTGCTTTTTTCACAAAAATGTGGCACAATAAAATGTGGCTTTATATGCCATGGACGGAGGAATAACATTATGAACAATGCATTAAAAGGATTACAGCCTGAAAAGGTTTTTATGTTTT
>OGUD01000580.1_pt1 | contig 29446 bp, 23 predicted proteins | sample 1573671 | NCBI WGS metagenome assembly OGUD01 (sample SAMEA2582065, study PRJEB24529) | metagenome | biome: Human gut stool | place: China | collected 2011 | reverse complement strand
GGCACTTGAACGACGCGTACAGAGACGTACGCGGAGTGAAAGTAACAACAAAGAGACTTAGATTTGCTCTTCATCGACCGTTTTCCCCCTTGTACACCGACGCTACACATCAAAAAAGACAGAGGGCTTTCCGACCATTTGGTCGGTTTCCTCTGTCTCAAATGTCTGTATCAAGTTCATTGTGATCCTATGCTTCCAGATACATCTCCCGCAGTCGGAATCGTTTTTCCTCTGTAATTCCGATTTCTTTTTCCAGATATCCCTCAAGAGATCCATAACGCTCCTCGATCACATCCAGCGCTTTTTCAAGATAAGCCGGATTAACGCCTCCGGCAACCGCACGCATATCTGCCATCTCCTCTTCTGTCAATCCAAGACCTTCAAGCTTTGTTTCCATTTTATTCAAAATATCCTGAAAATACACATTCGTCAAACGATAATCTTCCATGATCGTCTGCCGTTCCGCCCCCAGAACCGCCAGTAAAAATGCCGCTCCCAATCCGGTCCGGTCTTTTCCCGCAGAACAGTGCCAGAGGACCGCGCCCTCTTTATGCTCCAACAGACAGTCAAAAAACTGACGATATCCACGCATCGATACCGGATTCATCACAATATCCACATACATATCTGCAATCCGGATTTTTTCGCTGCGGATTGCTTCAACCAGCTTTTCCAACGGAAATCCATCTCCTGATGCCGACGCTGCCATACCTGCCGTCTGATCTCCTTGTTCATCCAGAATCCGGATCGGATGACAGACGACACCGTCCATCTCCGGATCCGGCGCTGCCTCACACTCAAAACTGGTCCTGAAATCAATCAGATCCGTCAGATGATAGTGTTCCAGAAGCCGTCTTCTGTCAGCTTCCGATATTTCCGAAAGCGCGCCCGTCCGAAGCAGCACACCTCGTTTCACTTTGCGCCCGTCTGCTCCGACATAACCGCCCAGCTCTCTTGCATTTACAATCTCCTCAAGTCCGATCGACTGCGGAAACATGTTTGTATCGATCGTGTTTTTCAGCTGCATCTTCTCAGCCTCCTGTATTCCTCTTTTCCTTATTTATACTTCCGCCGGATCGGTGTCCTGTGTGCGTTCGATACTTCCCGGACGTTTCATCGTTCTGACATGGATCCCGTTGATCTCAATGTGATCGTCTACCGGGATCACAAGACATTGCCTGCCATCGATCATCCTCGTCTCGATCAGATCGGAACGCTCCGGATTAACCTTGATCACCACATCCGGCGTTTCGATATGGAACTTTTTTGTCTCGGCAATGTTTGCGGCAAGAAGCGACGTCTTTTCTCCCGCATTTTCTTCAAACACCTGATCAAACGACTCCATCTGTTCATTAGAAACACCGCTGTTCTCAAAAATTTTTCTCATATCTGTCTTGTCCAATGCAAGAGGTTCCGACTCTTCTTTGTGTTCCTCGATCAGATCGTTCAACGTATCGTGGATATTCCGCACCGTCTCATAATCTCCGTCCTCGCCCAGCGTATCTTCGATCAGCGCCTGAAACGTTTCTTTCTGCGTATCCGCCGACATCGGCATTTTTGCGCCCAGTACCTGATCGATCAGTTCTTCCTGCAGATTCGAAGATTTCTTCGTATAATAAAGTACGCCGTGCAGATCGGTATTACGGTCATTAAACGCCGGGAACAGAAAGCCTTTGTCCGGCATATCGACGATCCAGTCCCGGATCCGGTCTTCGATCCGGTTATCCTCCGCATTATAACAAAGTCCTGCTTTTGAGAGGGAGACCGGACAAATGCTGCAGAGCAGATATTCGTAAACGACATCCGACGCATCATACATTTCCAGATCATCCGAAGATTTTCCCGGCACATCATACATTGCATGGATCAAAATAATATAATAATTCTCTTCATATATGTAATTCTCGATCACCTTATCGTAAAACTCTTCCAACAGCATATCGTCCTGCAGCTTGCTGTTTTTCAGTTTCAGAAGAAATTCCTGCGTTCCTCCCGGCATCTCCTGCTCAAGCGGAAACTCCATATTCAGCATATTCTTCCCGATCGTTCCCGATAACGTCTTCTTAAAAATATCAAAATATTTGAACGCCTCTTCCTCCGGCAGCGACAAAAACGCCTCCCTGGACTGCAGACGTTTGCTTTTTTCGTGATCGACATAGCAGCCGCAGATTCTTGTGATCGCACAATTTGCCGGAGAAAACTGCTTTCGGATCTCGAGCACCTCTTTCTTATTCATTACACGTCCCTCTTTCTGTAAGATTCCTCACTGCGGCATGCCGTCGCTTGACGAACAGAACAGCCTGCGCCGCAGCTTCTTCTTTATTCTACACTGAATTTCCTCTGAATACAAAATATTTTTTACAGTCGCGGCTCATTTCTCCGACTGCCCATTTTGCTCACTCATCTGTCTGTACCTTTGACAGGATCTTGCAGGCTACATGCCACAGAGGCGGTCTGTGCGGGACCGTCCAGCAGTTTTCCGCTGTAATCATACCGTGAGCCATGGCATGGACAATCCCAACTTTTTTCCGCCTGATTCCAGGAGAGCTGACATCCCAGATGCGGACATTTTACAGATACAAAATAGAAATCCTCCTCTTCTGTTTTATATACTCCGACTTTCTTCCCCTCATATTCTATGGTCCCCCCTGTGCCGGGACGGATGTCCTCCAGCTTTTCTTTCGGAAACGCAAAGAGCTCTTTTGTCAGATTGACTACCGCATATGCACCCTCCTCACAAAATGTCTTTGCAGAAGCCAGCATCGTTTTCCGCTGCGGGGAAAATACGTCGGCATAACGGTTCTTTCGTCCGCACATCAGATCCGTCAGGATCGTTGCGGCTGCCATCGATGTCGTCATCCCCCATTTCTGAAATCCGGTAGCCACAAACCAATGATCGGTCTGTTTCCCGAATTTTCCGATATAAGGAATACCATCCAGCGTCATACAGTCCTGTGCCGACCATGCATACCGCACGCTTGCCTGTGGAAAATATTGCTCTGCCGCACGCTTAAGCGCTTCGTATGGGTCTCCCAATTTTTCGTCTCCGGTTCTGTGATTTCCTCCTCCAAGCAACAAAAAATTTCCAGCCTGCCGAAGCGACAGTCCATTCGGATCTACCCCAAGATACACATTTTGAATCCGCGGTCCATGTTCCAGCCCGATCACATAACTGCGTTCCTGATGCATCCGAAGAAAATAATATCCCGGCATATTCAAAAATGGATAATGGGTCGCAAATACGATCTGGTTCGCCTTTATACTTCCACGGTCCGTGATCAGAGTCCTCCCATCTACCCGTAAAACTCTCGTTCTCTCATAAATCTCAAGTCCGTCGAGTATACGTTCTAAAAATTTTAACGGATGAAACCGCGCCTGCCGTTCAAAAAGAAGCGCTTTTTTTGCCGGAAACGGTAACTCCGTCTTTTCCGGATGATCGATCATTCTCGCAGAGATCCCCAGTTCCACAGCTGCCCGGTACTCTTCCCGCAATTCCCGTTCTTTTTCAGTTCCATACAAATACGCCCCGCAAGTTTCCCATTCGCATTCGATCCCATATTTCCGGATCAGGATCCGATACCGTTCGATCGCCTCCCGATTGGCATCGGCATACTGCTGTGCCATATCGCGTCCGACCATCCGCATCAGTTTCCCGTAGATCAGACCATGTTGGGAAGTCACTTTTGCCGTCGTATTCTTTGTCTGCCCGGATCCGATTCGATCCGCTTCGAGAACCACGCATTTTCTCCCTGCCTGTTCCAGAAAATGCGCCGTCAGGATTCCGGCAAGACCGCCGCCGATCACTGCAACATCCACCTCCCGATCGCCGTTCCATGCAGGATAACATGGCAATCCCACTGTATTTATCCATAAAGATCCATTTTCCACGTTCATAGTGTTATCCTCCTTTTCGCTGATTTTTACCGAGTTATTCACATCATTTCCGTATAGGATGTGACAATTTCGAAAAAAATATTGATTATCATCCCGTTTTTTTCTATAATAAACTGGTATTCAATCAAACAAACAGGAGGTACTTAACATGAACAAATATGTATGTGAACCATGTGGATATGTTTATGATCCGGAAGTCGGTGATCCTGACAACGGAATCGAGCCGGGAACAGCTTTTGCCGATCTGCCGGAAGACTGGGTCTGCCCATGGTGCGGAATGGGAAAAGAAGTATTTGTAGAAGAAAACTAATCTGACAAATACTCTTAAGGAGCTGTCGTTTCATACGGGAGCTTCTTTTTATTTATACTATATGGAAAAAGAGCGCCGCTCTGTCACTGAAATCCGATCCGCCGGATCCGATCAGTTTGAGAGCCGCGCTCTTTTTTGTATAGGCGACGAGCCAAAGTCCGGGCTTGCCCGAGACCTTGGCGACTGCTTCCAATCCCGGAATGTGCCTTTTGGCACTTCCGGTGATTGTTTTCTAATTTCATTTACTTTGCATGCAATATTTTTTTCGCATGATCCACCCGTTCCATCGTCGGCGGATCAATTCCCTCCAGCGGATATTCCATCCCCAGCTCTTTCCATTTATATGCGCCCAGCGTGTGGTATGGAAGTACCTCGACTTTCTCCACATTTCCAAGCGTCTCAATGAAAGCATGCAGCTTTTCCAGATCTTCGTCAAAATCACTCCGGTCCGGCACAAGCACATGACGGATCCACACCGGTTTTCCAATCTCATCCAGATATCTCGCCATCTCCAGAATATTTGCATTCGTATGCCCGGTCAAAAGCTGATGTCTGTCTTCCTCGATCTCTTTGATGTCCAACATTACAAGATCGGTATATTTCATCAGTTCCTGCACTTTGCCGAAGAACGGTTCTTCTCTGGTAAACGGATTTCCGCTCGTATCCAGCGTCGTATGAACACCCTGCTCTTTCGCTTTTTTAAATAATTCGATCAGGAAATCTATCTGCAGAAGCGGTTCTCCTCCGCTGACTGTGATCCCGCCTTCGTTTCCCCAATATGTCCGGTAACGCAATGCCTGTTTCAACAGTTCCTCCGCTGTATACAATGTACCAGCCCGCATATTCCATGTATCCGGATTGTGGCAGAACTGGCAACGCATCGCACAGCCTGTCAGAAAAATCACATAGCGCACACCCGGACCGTCTACAGATCCAAAACTTTCCAGAGAATGTACATATCCCTTTAATTCCTGCTTCTGTTCTGTCATACCATGATCCCTCCTTTTCCTTATACACTGATACCAGCGTCAGTGTGCAAAGGGAAATCCCCCCCTTTCTGTACCGACGCTATCATAAGTTCGGATAAAAACAGGAGTCCACAGGGGATCATTCCCCCATGAACTCCCTTTTTACACTGTCAGTATACACTGACATTTCTTTCAGAAATTACATTGACTCGTGGCAGGTTCTTGCGATTACATCAAGCTGCTGCTCGCGTGTCAGGTCGATGAATTTTACGGCATATCCGGATACACGGATCGTGAAGTTTGCATATTCCGGTTTCTCCGGGTGCTCCATTGCATCGATCAGCTTATCTGTTCCGAATACGTTCACGTTCAGGTGGTGTGCTCCCTGACGGAAGTATCCATCCATTACACGTGTCAGATTTACTTTACGCTCTTCATCATCGTGTCCAAGCGCACTCGGGCTGATCGTCTGAGTATTGGAAATACCATCCAGCGCCAGCTCGTACGGCAGTTTTGCCACAGAGTTCAGAGATGCAAGAAGTCCGTTTTTCTCAGCGCCGTAAGACGGGTTTGCTCCCGGTGACAGCGGCTCGCCTGCTTTTCTTCCATCCGGCAGTGTTCCGGTTGCTTTACCGTAAACAACGTTGGATGTGATCGTCAGGATCGATGTTGTCGGCTCGGAATCTCTGTATGTATGGCATTTGCTCAATTTGTGCATAAATGTCTTCAGAAGCCAGATAGCGATATCATCTGCACGGTCGTCGTCGTTTCCGTATCTCGGGAAGTCTCCCTCAACCTCGAAATCTGTTGCGATTCCGTCTTCGTCGCGGATCACTTTTACTTTTGCATATTTGATCGCACTCAAGGAATCTACTACATGTGAGAATCCTGCGATACCTGTTGCAAATGTACGTCTTACATCTGTATCGATCAGAGCCATCTCTGCTGCTTCGTAGTAATATTTGTCATGCATATAGTGGATCATGTTCAGGGTGTCTACATACAGTTTGGACAGCCATTCCATCATCTCGTCATATTTTTCCATTACTTCATCGTAATCCAGATACTCGGATGTGATCGGTCTGTAAGCCGGGGATACCTGTACTTTTGTCTTCTCATCCACACCGCCGTTGATCGCGTAGAGCAGACACTTCGCCAGGTTCGCACGTGCTCCGAAGAACTGGATCTCTTTTCCGGTCTGTGTTGCGGATACACAGCAGCAAATGCTGTAATCATCGCCCCATACCGGACGCATTACATCGTCATTCTCATACTGTACAGAACTTGTCTTTACAGAGATCAGAGAAGCGTAGTTCTTGAAGTTTTCCGGAAGTCTTTCGGAATACAGGACAGTCAGGTTCGGCTCCGGTGACGGTCCCATGTTCTCCAATGTATGCAGGAAACGGTAATCGTTCTTTGTTACCATAGAACGTCCGTCCTGTCCAAGACCTGCCATCTCAAGAGTTGCCCATACCGGGTCTCCGGAGAACAGTTCATTATAAGAAGGAACACGAGCAAATTTAACCATACGGAATTTCATAACGATATGGTCGATCAGTTCCTGAGCTTCACTCTCTGTCAATTTTCCGGCTTTCATATCTCTTTCGATATAAATATCAAGGAATGTAGAAATACGTCCGACACTCATCGCCGCACCGTTCTGAGTCTTGATCGCTGCCAGATATCCGAAGTACAGCCACTGTACCGCTTCTTTTGCATCCTTTGCCGGCTTGGAAATATCATATCCATAGATAGCTGCCATTTCTTTCATCTGCTGCAGTGCGCGGATCTGATCTGCGATCTCCTCACGAAGACGGAAATCTGTTCCTTTCATGCCGTGTCTTGCGTAACGCTCAAAATCATACTGTTTCTTCTCGATCAGGAAATCGATTCCGTACAGAGCAACACGACGGTAGTCGCCGACGATACGTCCACGTCCGTATGTATCCGGAAGTCCTGTGATGATCTTGTTGTGACGCGCTTTTTTCATCTCCGGTGTGTAGATATCAAATACACCCTGGTTATGTGTTTTGTGGTATTTTGTAAAGATTTCTTTCAATCTTTCGCTCGGCTCATAACCGTAAGTTGTACAAGCTTTTACAGCCATGTTGATACCGCCGTAAGGCATAAATGCTCTTTTCAGCGGTTTGTCTGTCTGAAGTCCGACAACCTGCTCCAGATCTTTCATGCTGTCATCAATATATCCGGGACCATATGCTGTCAGTCCGGAAACAACTTCTGTCTCCATATCCAGCACTCCGCCTTTTGCACGTTCTTCTTTCTGCAACTCCTGCAGTCTTCCCCACAGTTTGTCTGTTGCTTCTGTCGGTCCCTCCAAGAAGGATTCGTCTCCTTCATATGGTGTGTAATTCTCCTGAATGAAATCGCGTACATCTACGGAATTTCTCCAGTTTTTTCCTGCAAAGCCTTCCCATTGCTCAAAATTTGGCATTTGAAATACCTCCTCGTATCAAGTCCTTTTTTCTTTTTGTTTCTTTACGCCGTAAGTATAGCACTGTGTTAAAAGAATGACAAGCCTGTTTCACACACAACTCCTTATGTATTGAATTTTATACAATTCCAGCTTCCATATTGCCTTTTTTCCCATTCCAATGTACAATATTTCTAGCTTAAGGAAAAAGCGCACCACTATATCTGGTGTTCAGAGCTTATTGTAAAAAATGAAAGGACTATGAAAATGAACATTCGTAAGACAGAGCTTACTGATATTGAGGAACTTCAAAAATTATATGAACATGCCCGCACCTTTATGGCGGATCACGGCAATCCTACCCAGTGGGGCAATACCTATCCGCCCAAATCTCTGATCGAACAAGATATCCGGGATGGCGTCAGCTATGTATGTGAAGAAGCCGGGCAGCTTCTCGCCGTATTTTTCTATAAGAAAGGACGAGACGATACCTACGCCAAAATTTATGAGGGGCAATGGCTTAACGAGGATCCTTACGGTGTCGTGCACCGGATCGCATCCAGCGGAACTCGCAAAGGATGCGCTTCTTTCTGCCTGAACTGGGCGCTTACACAGTGCGGCAATTTAAAAATCGATACCCACCGGGATAACCGGATCATGCAGCATCTGCTTGATAAAAACGGTTTTACCTACTGCGGTATTATTTATCTGGACGACGGTACAGAACGGCTGGCTTATCAAAAACAGCTTGGATAATCAGATATTGTTGTAAATTTATGGGGCATAAAATCTCACTGCGGTTTTTATGCCCCGTTTCTTTTATCTTCTTTATTTTATAATGCTTTTATGTCCCGGCACTATTTCTTTTCCTGCATTCCCCAATACACTTTCTCTGCCGTGATCGGAAGTTCCCGGATCCGGACGCCGACTGCGTTGCTGACCGCATTTGCGATCGCAGGCGCCGGTGTATTGATCACGATCTCTCCGATAGACTTCGCACCAAATGGTCCTGTCGGCTCGTAACTGCTCTCAAAATCGACGCGTATCGTGCCTACATCCAGCCGGCTCGGGATCTTATACTGCATAAAGGAATTGCTGTAATTTTTTCCTTTGTCATTGTAAACAATGTCCTCATAAAGCGCCATTCCGATTCCCTGCGCGATACCGCCCTCAGTCTGTACCCGTGCAAGATTCGGATTGATCGGTGTTCCACAGTCTACCACAGCCGCATAGTCGATCAGTTCGACTGCGCCTGTCAGTTTATCGACTTCTACTTCCGCAATACCGACCATGAACGGCGGCGGTGAGACCGGTGAAGAAAACGCTTCGCTTGCGCTCAGGGCATCCCCGTTGTTGCACATCACCCGGTTGCCGATTTCCGCGCGGCTGATCGATTCTCCGTTTTTTAAATTGGTCACTTTCTCACCGTCAAACTCCGCATCTTCCGGATCACATCCAAGATAAGCAGCTCCGCGCTCGAGCAGTTTCTCCCGCAAGGTCTCACATGTCTTCACGACTGCCATCCCGGTCACATACGTCGTACTGGACGCATACGAACCGCAATCATATGGGGAGACATCGGTATCTACTCCGTGAACGACGATCTCATCGATCCCACACTCGAGACATTCTGCTGCCATCTGTGCCAGAACGGTATCGCAGCCGGTTCCCATATCCGTCGCGCCGATCATCAAACTATAAAATCCGTCGTCATTGACTTTCAATGCCACAGATGCGGTGTCACAGGCAGCGATTCCGGAACCCTGCATTGCCATTCCAACGCCGATCCCACGTACTTTTCCGTTGCCCATATCCCGTGCCGGATATTTTTCTTCCCAGCCGATCATCTCTTTCGCACGCTCCAGACACCGATCCAGTGCACAGCTCTGCGCGGTCTCACCGTAGTATGCCGGCATGACCTGTCCCTCTTTTACAAGATTCTTTTCGCGAAGAACCACCGGATCCACACCCATTTTTTCTGCCAGCTCCGTCACGGCCGACTCCACCGCGAAGATCCCCTGTGTCGCTCCGTAACCACGATACGCTCCCGCAGACATCACATTCGTATAGACAACGTCATATACAAAACGGAACGCGTCTGTTTTTCCGTAGAGCGGGATTGATTTATGCCCGGACAGTCCTACGGTTGTCGGACCATGTTCTCCGTATGCCCCGGTATTGGACAACGTATACACATCCATTGCGCGGATTCGTCCATCTTCATCCGCCCCGATCCGGACACGCACTTCCATCTCATGCCTCGGTGAAGATGCGATCATGGATTCCTCTCTTGTAAAGACCATCTTTGCCGGTTTTCCGGTCATCCATGTTACAAATGCCGGATACATCTCCATGACCGCTGTCTGTTTAGCGCCAAATCCGCCACCGATCCTCGGTTTGATCACACGCACTCTGGATTTCGGAATATTGAGCGCCGTCGCCATGATCCTCCGCACATGGAACGGAACCTGGGTTGCCGAAACGATATTCAATCTTCCATAAGCATCTTTGTAGGAATATGCCCGGAACGTCTCCATCATCGCCTGCTGATTTGCCTTTGTATGATAAGTCTCATCCACCACATAGGCGCATTCCGCCAGCACCTGCTCTACATTACCCTCATAGCATTCCTCATGGGCGCAGAGGTTCCGCTGATTGTCCGCACCGACAGGAGCCAGACTTTCCCAGTTCTCCTCCGGATGGATCAGTACCGGATTGTCCTTTGCTTTATGAAAATCCAGAACCGGTTCCAACACTTCGTATTGTACCTTGATCAGTTTCAATGCTTTTTGAACGGCTTCTTCTGTCTGTCCTGCCACGATCGCAACCGGATCTCCGACAAACCGTACCCGCTGATCCAGGATCAGACGATCGTACGGACTGGGTTCCGGGTACGTCTGACCTGCCAGAGTAAATCGTTTATCCGGACAGTCTTTATAGGTAAATACCGCCTCGATCCCCGGCACTGCTTTTGCCCGGCTTAACTGGACATCACGGATCAGCGCATGTGCATGAGGGCTTCTCAGCACTTTTACAATAAGACAGTCATCCGGCGCAATGTCATCCGTATAAACAGCCTGTCCCGTCACAAGCGCCTGTGCGTCCAATTTGGGCACTGCCTGATTTACATATCTCATACCGGTCCCCCCTCCTTTTTTACATATGCATTTCCATCTTCTTCTATATTATTACAGATCGGAAGCTGCTTTGCTTTCATATACTTCCGGATCGCGCGAAGCTGTCCCATATAGCCGGTGCATCGGCACAGATTTCCTGCAAGATATTCTTTCATTTCCTCCAATGTCGGATTATCCAGTTCACGCACCATCGCCAGCACGCTCATGATAAATCCCGGCGCACAGAATCCGCACTGTTCTGCTCCCTCTTCCGCCAGAAATCTTCCGAATTCCGCGGCTTCTTCCTGCACCCCCTCCAATGTGGTCACGCTGTGTCCCGCCATAGATGCTGCCAATATTGAGCAGGAAAGTCTCGGCTTCTCATCCACCCATACCGTACACAAACCGCAGTTCGTCGTTTCACATCCACATTTCACACTGGTACAGCCAAGATCACGCAGTACATTCAGCAAGATCGCGTCCGCCGCAACCTCTTTTGTCACCTGTTTCCCATTTAAACGAAACTGTATCTCCATCTATTACTCCTCCGTAAGAATGGAACGAATGGCACGGGCGATCAGCACTTCTGCCAAATGTTGACGATATGCCGCGCTTCCCCGCATATTCGTTCCGTATGTATAACATGCCGCCGCTTCCTTTGCGTACGCTGCGATCGTATCTTCTGCTGTGTCTTTTGAGATTTCCCACTCTTTTTCGACAAGTGCCGCGTGCATCGGACGCGCTCCCACAGAAACATACCATGTTTCCTTTCCATTGACCACGCCTGTTACAACTGCACAGGTCAATACCGGAAAATCCGTCTTCGTCTGCCGGATCGATTCATACCGCACTTTTCGATCCGACTTTCGGATGATCACGGAGACCAGAAGATCCTTGTCTTTTTTTCGCTTTACAAATTCACTCAGACGGATCGTTCCGCCGTCATACAATTCTACAAATGTGTCCAAAGCCAGAAACAAGGTCAAAATATCCGAAAATCCATATCTTCCATAAATGCTTCCGCCCACAGTTGCCTGATTCCGGAACTGTACCCCAACAATGTGACGCACCGACTCTGCCATGGTATCGCCGAAAAATTCCCGCAATCCCGTGTGCGTCTCCAACTGGCGGAGCGTACACATCGCACCGATCTTAAACACCCGATCGGTCTCTTCAATCTGATCCAGCCCAAGCCCGGACAGATCGATCGCCGTTTTGATCCGTGCATTCCCCAGACGCAGCCACATCATACCGCCCAGAATCCGGCTGTTCCGTGCCTGATTCAGTTCATACGCCTCTTCCAGCGTGTTCGCTTTTACATAATTCTGAATAGTAAGCAAAATAATACTCCTTTCGTAATATAAAGCTTTTTTTCCACTTGTATCATACTATAAATGACAAGGATTGACAATCATGAATATATTTTTCAAAAATAAGTGTTGACAATCCCCTCTTGGATGAGTATAATATTAAATGTTCGGTAGCAATTATAGGGGATTGGTCAAATGGTATGATAGGGGTCTCCAAAACCTTTGGTGGGAGTTCGATTCTCTCATCCCCTGCTTTAAAAAGCCTTAAAAACTGCGTGAAATTGCTGTTTTAAGGCTTTTTTTGTGTAAAAAAACGAAATGTAATCATAACGGTAATCCCTCATACAATTTCATTTGTTAAAATACCGCAATATTAAATTTTCCCAGTTCTCCCCTTCGAAAAACCAGCATTCTATTCTTTTGAATCTCCTTGATATTCCAATATATCCCCTGGCTGGCAATGTAGCTCCCGGCAGATTGCGTTGAGTGTAGAAAATCGAATAGCTTTTACCTTTCCGGTTTTCAGATTGGAAAGATTCACATTCGTAATCCCCACTCGCTCTGCCAGCTCGTTCAAAGAAATTTTTCGGTCTGCCATGACCCGGTCAAGTCTTAATATGATTGCCATAGCACATACTCCTTAAATAGTTGTATCGGATTCTTCCTGCAATTCACAGCCATAGCGAAAAACACGGGAAAGGAAGAGAAATAGAAGTCCTAATAATCCCAGCGTCATACAGTTTACGGTAGCCGGCTGATTTATAAGATCAATCTCCGGAGAAACTCCTCCCCATATACGTGGCAGTAAAAATGCTACCAACTGCTTGCTGATTGCAATGTATAGTAAAACAAATCCAATGTTCCGGACAGATCTCGCAGTAATTTTTGAAAAAGGTTCCCTCATCTGAACAGCATAGACAATAATGTTTCTCACAAACCATAAAATAAACAGCCAGGGCAGATAAGTAGTAAATAACATCGCAATCCCATAGGACAACCAGACTGCTTTGGGATTCTCTTCTGCCGCCTCGATTCCCAGCATATCACCTGACAGATTGCTGAAGCTGCCCATCTCATCAATCTCAAATCGAAACATTTCATTCTCAACAATTTCTCTGTTAGCGCTCACCTTTTCCGGCGCCACACGCAGCATCATAAAAACATACACCAGACAGATTCCTGTGAGAAGAACCATGAGAAAAAGTGTCACTCCCATCGTCCCGTGATACTTCATTTCCGGTCTGCCATCTCTACGATCATAATAATCTTTCTGTTTATGATTGTCTCCCATAACAAATTCTCCTTTCCTTTTATACTTTTATTCTACTCTTATCAAAATACATTTGTCAATAATTTTTTATCGTTTATCATTAATTTTGTTTTTCATTTTTTTATCTTTTTATTTTTTATCTTAACATTTACTTCAATAACATTCTATGTTAGAATTAATCTGCAATATTTAACCAGAAAGGAACTTTTATGAAACAAAGGAAAAAATTTTTTCTCTTTTCCTGTATACTGAGCACAATTTTATTAAGTGGTACAATTTCCCCCTCTTTAACGTTAAAAGCTCACGAGGAAATAAAAGCAGGAACCACTACGAACTATATTACAGAAGACGGAAAACCACGTACAATCTTTTGGGCAGATGGAATCACGCCTCCCAAAATGGGCGGTGATGACAGCGACTTTAAAAAAGTAGTTACAGAGATAAATAATGTCCGCTATATCGAATACATTGCACCATACCAATCCGGTAACGGATGGTATGATATCAACAAGACCGAAACACAGGCACAAGATGCCAATCTTTGTTTTGCCGCAGTTGCTACCAATATGCTCCACTGGTGGATTGCCCAAAACACGGACAATATCAATGACTATCTAACTTCATACCCAAATGCCCCGCGGGCAGATGAGATTCGTTCTTTACAGACTCCAGTCACCACACAGGATAATCGATCCATTTATAATATATTTCTCAAACAATTCTCTAATCGGAAAGAAGGTTATTGGCCGGATCTTCTGGTCGATCAATTTATCAATGGATATTATCCAAAAGAGAACTCAGGAACTAATGATCCCGATTTTGACGGACCGGATTTGATTCAAAAAGGTCCCGACCCAAACGGCGGATTTTTTTATACCGTATTTGGAACAGAGATTTTAACAACTCGACATCTGTACGACCGTGGATATGATACCCTTTCTGCTGATTTAAAGTATTATATAACCAGAGGAGATCTTGTCTCGTTAACTTATGATATGGGAAAAAGTGCCCATGTTGTCACAATCTGGGGTGTTGAGTACGATACAGACGGTCATCTTACCGGCGTTTATTTTTCAGACTCTGATGATGATGAAGCCAATGGAATGCAGCGTTACAGTGTGATCAATAAAGATGAAAAAGCATTCGTAACAACAGCTGACAATGGAAGTGGAAGTTTAGTTTCTTGCATCACGACTCTTTCTACCGGAGATGCTACGTGGAATAAATTTCTTTCTCCTCAGCAAACGGAGTTACAATTACTTTGGGGCGAAACGAATTTTATATATGACGGAACTCAAAAAAAACCGGAGCTGACTGCATCAAACATTGCTCCCGGCGATGATGTTACCCTTACTGTAAACGAAGAAGCAAATCTTGTCGGAACCTATACCGCCACCGCTGTCCTAAGCGGAAAGGATGCGAATCGTTACATACTCCCCACGGAATGCAAAAAAGAGTTTTCCATATTGCCTTCCCAAACAATCTTTGATGGCGGTGTAAAATCTTATCACGAAAAAAATGAAACAACTGATTTTAACTATGGAGATATGATTACAATCGCAGTCACACCAAAAGCTACCGGTCTTTCCCCAAACTCTGTCGAAAGTCCAAAGGTCCTGCTTTCTCCGACCAACGGTCAAATGGCTCTGTTTGCAGATGGATACCAGCTTTCGAACTTTGTAAATGCAGATAATTCCGGAACTTATACTATGACCTATCCTACATCTAACGGAATCCTCTCACCCGGTTCTTGTACTTTAACCGCTGTATTCCGCGGTGATATGAATATGGTCAATCATAGTGAAGATATAACGATTCAGTTATCCGGTGACACCTACATTTCTGTCGATTCACTTGCGCCGACGTGTGAAACAGATGGCATAAAAGCACATTACAAAGATACAGCCGGAAAACTCTATCTTAAGGAAAACGGAATAATGACAGAAGTTTCCCTGAAAGATCTTATTCTACCGGCTACCGGTCATCAGCCCGGATATTGGATTCAAACCCAGGACAAACATTATCAGGAATGTCTAAACGGATGTGGATATCATCTCAACGAAGGGAATTGTACTGGCGGCGCAGCCATTTTCCCGAATCGGGCAACCTGCGAAATCTGTGGACATCCTTACGGCAATTATCCGGAAAAACCAGACATTGAAAAACCAGATATAGAAACACCGAATCCAGATTCACCGGATCCGGAAGTTCCGAATATAGAGGCTCCGGATATAGACGCTCCAAATGTAGAAGCTCCGGACATAGAATCTCCGGATCCGGAAGATTCACTTCCTCAATTTCCGGAAACACAAACACCTGAATCAGAAACATCGGATCCAGAATCACCAGATCCTTCTGCACAAGATCTGGTGTCCGAATCTTCTGCCAATGACGCTGCTTCTGAAAAAGCTGTTAAAACAGGGGATACCACTTCTATCAACCTTTTGCTCTTAATACTCCTGTTCTCAGGAATATTAAGTATTTATGTATATAATATCAGAAATAATTTTCATAAATATTAATTCAAAAAAACACCTCTCATAGAAACCGGATGTTTTCACATCTAAGATTCTATGAGAGGTGTTTTTTATCTTTTTTGAAATTGTCTTTTTATTTTTTTATCTTCTGCAATTCTTTGTTGATCACAAGAATCAATTCTTTTGGGATTCCTAAATTTTTGAGTTTTCCCATTGCATCCAAAGTCATAACTTTCATCATCCCGAACTTCGGATGATCTTTCATTTCCCCAAAATATTTCAGAACAATTTTTTCACCATCCGGATTCTTCATAATATCTCCCAGTTTATCTCCACTGGAATAAAAATTGGAATCTATTACGATTTCTTCCTTATCTGCACTTTCCAAATCAAATTTTTCAAACCAGTTGATCACGTTTTTACCTTGCTCTTTCGGCACGTATTCATAACTTTTCTCTGGATTTTCAACTCGATACAGAATCTGCGCATCTGCATATTCTCGATTTTCCTTATCAAATCCCTTTACTGTGATCTCATTTTTTCCCATTTGAAGTTGTACGGAAAATTGAGTCATTGGATCTACATTATCTGTTTCCGCAATCTTTTGTCCGTTCACATATAAAATAAGTCTATTCAGATTCGATAATACTGTAATCGTATTCTCTTCCAGATGCCGATTCAAAAACCTGCTGCCAGCTAATTTTACAAAACACTCTTTTGACCAATATGCTTTGTAAAGATAATATGCATCTTTTTTTATCTTTCTGTCGATTGTAACCAATCCTTTTTGGTTTTGCCCCTGCTTTCCGCCTTCATCTCGGGAAGCACTTCCAAAATCGCATAAATTCCATACATAGCTTCCGATGAAATACTCCCGTTCTTCAAATGCTTTTAATGCATTATCCGAAAATAAAAGCTGGAACTCTTCTGAATAGTCTTTCGTCTTTGGCTGATAAGAATGATACTGTGGATTTGTATCTACGCCATACTCTGTTACAAGTAGCGGAATATCCGGACATGCCGCATGAAATTCATCTAAACGTTTCTGTAATCCTGTAATCTCATCATAATACCAGCCATAATATAAGTTGTAACCAACCAACTCCGTCATCCGGTTTAGCGCACTTTCATTTGCTACGGAATATATATTTGCCTCTGCCGTATACCGATCTGCGTCAAGTTCTTTTGTATATGCTGCCATCGACTCAACACTTGCATGAATTTCTTTATTCTCTCCGGCAATGGTAATTTCATTTTGCACACCCCAACAATAAATCGAAGTATGATTGCCACATTGCAGAATCAGCCGCCGCATCTGCTCCCGGATATTTTCATCCGCTTTTTTATTATCGGACAAAATACTGATAAACGGTACTTCTGCCCATACAAGAATCCCCTCTTCATCACAACGTCTGTAAAAATAATCGTCATGCTGATAATGGGACAGACGAACTGAATTTGCGCCCAGTTCTTTGATAAGCGCCATATCCTCTTCCATCTGTTCTCTTGAAACCGCATTTCCCACACCTCCAAAATCCTGATGGCGTGCAACACCATGAAGTTTGATATGTTTCCCATTCAAAAACATTCCCCGCTCCGGATCTATCTCAATTTCCCGGAATCCGGTTTGAATTTCACGTTCTTCCATACAACCTTCTTCCGTACTAATTTCAATACGAACTTGATATAAATACGGATCTTCTGTTCCCATCCATAAATGTGGATCACTGATTTCCTGCTGAACAGAAAATGGAGTTTTTTCAGCGAAACTGAATTGGATCGTTTTTTCAGATACGATATTTTCTTTATCTACAAGCGAAATTTTTACCTGTCCGGCACACATACTTCCCTCATTTATCACGCATCCTTCTGCCTTAACTTCCCATTTTCCTTCATCCAACTTTTTCGTTCTTACCTGAACACCGCTTCTGCTTCCATCCAGATAATCGAAATGTACTTTCGGTGCATATACCAGTTTCACATCTCGGTAAATTCCTCCATAAAATGAGAAGTCTGCCATTTGGGGATAAATCGCATCTGTTGCAGTATTGTCTACTACAAGCTCCAACAAATTTATTCCCTCTGTTATATGCTCGTTCAATGCAACTCTATACATTGCATATGGACATGTATTCTCATAAATGTTCTTTCCATTTATGTACACTGTACTACGCATCGCAGCCGCACCTATTTCAAGATAGATTGTTTTCTCTCGATCCTCTTCCCGAAAAACAAGTTCTCTCTTGTAATATCCTTTTCCACGCCACATAGACGTTCCTGACTGTCCATCTGCCGAGTTGTATGTATGCGGAATCGATATATTTTCTTCCGCTTCGTTTTCTTTATGAAAACTCCATCCGTCGTTTATCAACATTTCTTCCAAACTATTTTACCTCTTATTTTTTAAGCCTCTTTTTTACTCAAAATCGCCTTATCTCCATACATTTGCTTATATTCTTCTGCCGTAATATGATATCGTTTCAATGCGATCACACTCGCAAGGTCTCCAAGCAATGGAGCTCCAAGATACATTCCGATCGTAGCGATATACAATGCCATAGTCGGTTCTGCTCCCGCACTATATCCTGCCAGTCCCATGATGATACCTACGATAGACGATCCGAACGCACTGATCACTTTATCCACAAGAGAAAAAGTTGCACCGATAAATCCCGGCATGAACTTACCTGTTTTTAACTTATGATAATCAATAATCTCTGCGATCATCGGATCTACATTCTGCGCTGAAAATCTTCTAAACAACATGTTGGCAGCCATCAAAATAATAAATACGAAAATCGTTTTTTCTCCAAACGGACGGAAAATGATCAAAATCGCTTCTAATGTCAGATTCGCCACAGCTCCGATCAGAGAAGCTTTCTTACATCCGAATTTTACTGCTACGGATCCTGCTACAAATGCTCCCACTAATGACATCGGTGTCGATATACCACCTACGATAGGCTGCAGATCAAGATTCTGAACAGCGTAAATATAAAAATAAGTCATAACTGCAGTCTGGATTGTTGCAGCAATCTTGTCTGTCGATGCAGCTAAAATCAACATACGAAGTGGCTGATTCAGTCGAAGTACATTAATACTGTCTCGAATTGAAATCTTCTCTTCTTTTTTGTCTGGATCCTGTCTGTAAAACTCTGGTTTATCCGAAGCAGAAATTGCGAACAGACAGCCAATCAATAAGATTGCATGCAAGATAAATGCACTGACAATGATCAACATCCAGCCTTTTTGAGATCCCAACCCACCGTTTTTCTGTAAAATCGGAATAATTGCAGTTGTCATGATAAATCCAAGGATAGTAGAATAGCATCCACCCGCAACACCGGAAAGTGGACGATATTTAGGATTTTTTGTTACGATCGACAGTACACATTTATTTACAGTAGTCATAAAAGTATACCCGATTACCCATACTGCATACCACAAAACTACCCATACCATACGATATGTCTGTGGTATATCAAATGAAAACAGATAAATCATAAAACTTGCCGCTAGCATGATGAACGATCCGATCACCAGGAACGGTCTGAACTTACCGAATCGTGTTTCTGTCCTGTCGATGATCGAACCAATGACCGGATCTGTGATCCCATCGAAAATTCTCATCACAGTCATTACAATTCCCATCACTGCAATATTTAATCCAAGTGCTTCTGTACTAAACACAAGGAAAAACGACATATTCAACATATTGAATACGTTTGATGCAGCAGATCCAAGCGGTGTCATGACAACGCGTACTGCTTCCATTTTTGATTCTTTTGCTTTTGTACTCATTTCATCCTCCAAATACATTTTATTTGAAAGGATTATATCTTTTTTTTAACAATCTTTTCATATATAAACTAAAGGTTTTCCTGTCCTTTATTAAGAACTTCGATGTTTTTTTCTATAATTATAAGGTGACTCCCCATAACGTTGTTTAAAACACTTATAAAAATATCCTTCATTTGCATATCCGATCTCAGCAGCAATCTCATCTATCTTCATATCGGTCCTGCATAATAAATTTGCCGCTTCTGTCATTCGAATATCAAACAACAGATCCTTAAATCCTTTGTTCGTTTCTGCTTTTAACAAGGAACTCAAATAATTAGGATGGAAACATAATTCCTTCGCAACAGAATTTAGTGTCGCATCTCTATAATGTTTTTTTAAATATTCAATTACTTCACTTTGTATCTTCGAGTTGTTTTGTTTGATCGTTTTCTCATCTGCTTTACCTACCGCCCTGGAAATCTCCGTAAACAAAAGTATCAGGCAGGCAGTAATTTTCCCCATATTTTTTTGTTCTTCCATAAAATACTCACAAATGATCTGTTCCATTACCCGCTCTTCAAAACTGCCCTCCGGAAGATGATAAAAAATATAATTTTTCTTTTTACTCTGTGAATACAAATTATTGATAATATAGTTGGAAATATAAGTGTCTTCTGAAAATAAATACATAAAAATTGTGTCAAAGAAATCCGCTGTCATCAGTATATTGAACATCCATATTCCATCTTTTGCTACTTCTGAGCAATGACTGACATTTCGATCCATCAAACAAATGTCTCCCGATTTCATGCAGACCTCTTTTCCTTCTATCTCCATAGAAAGTTCACCTTCTAGCATAAACGATAACTCTATATATTCATGTCTGTGCTTAGGAATTAATATATTTTTATACTTCTGACGAATCACAAACCGTTCTTGACATACTTCTTGATTCGGGTACGATGTGATGATCTGTTCATCATCCATCTGCATTTTCGATACATGATAATACTTTTGCTCTTTTAATACCTGTTCTTCGCTTTGAAGAAATCGTTTTAGTTCTTCATAATTCTTCTTCATATCAAACTCCGTTTTTCATGATCTAAGCAAGCTTCTTTCATATTAACATCTTTTTTAAGAAAACGAAACCTCAAAACTTTTCTAATTATTTCTATCTGATATGATTGTGAGTATCTGTAATTATTTCTGATACTTTCCAATACTTAAAACTTCTTACATTTACTTCATTCTTATTATATGCTAAAATGAATCGACAAAATGATGTACGAAAGGAAAACTCTATGAAACGAAAGAACTATTTTTCTCTTCTTTCCTGTATGCTTGGCGCTCTCCTGTTCGGAAACACGCTTTTTCCCACTCTTACCGTAACAGCACAGGAGGAAACCAAAGCCGGAAGTACTGCCGAATATAGAAACGAAGAAACTAATGAACTCCGTACGATTTTCTGGGCAGATGGAATCACACCTCCGAAAATGGGCGGTGATGACAGCGACTTTAAGAAAACGGAGCACAAAACAGGGAATGCACACTATGTGGAATATATCGCGCCATACAAAGCCGGCAACGGATGGTATGATATTAACAAGACTGACACACAGGCGCAAGATGCCAATCTTTGTTTTGCCGCAGTTGCCACCAATATGCTCCATTGGTGGATTGCTCAAAATACAGACAATATCAAAGAATATCTAACTTTGCACCCAGATGCACCGCGGGCAGATGAGATTCGTAAATTTCTGACCCCCGTCACCTCGCAAGAGGAACGTTCTATTTACAATATTTTTTTACGACAATATGCCAACCGGAAAGAAGGTTATTGGCCGGATCTTCTGGAAGATCAATTTATCAATGGATATTATCCGAAAGAGACCGGCGGAACTAATGATCCCGATTTTGACGGATCGGATTTGATTCAAAAAGGTCCCGACTCAAACGGCGGTTTCTTTTATAATGTATTTAGAACAGAGATTTTAACAAATCGACATCAGTACGACCGTGGATATAGCAGCCTTTCCACTGATTTAAAGCATTATATAACCAGAGGGGATCTGATCTCGTTAACTTATGATACGGGAAAAAGCGCCCATGTTGTCACAGTCTGGGGCGTCGAATACAATAAAGACGGTCATCTTACCGGCGTTTATTTTTCAGATTCTGATGACGATAAAGCAAATGGAATGCAGCGTTACAGCGTCCTTAACAAAAATGGTCAGGCTCGCGTAACTACGGATACGACCGGAAACGTAAACGGAAGTTTAGTTTCTTGTATCACCGTTCTTTCAACCGGAGAGACTGCATGGAAACAATTCTTAAGTCCTCAACCAACCGAGTTAAATCTGCTTTGGGGCGAAACGAATTTTATATACGACGGAACTTCAAAAAAACCGGAACTGTCTGCATCCAATATCCGCCCCGGCGATGATGTCACGCTCACTGTCAAAGGGGAAGCCAGTCTTGTCGGAACCTATACCGCGACCGCTTCCTTGAGCGGAAAAGATTCCGGACGCTATGTCCTTTCTGCAGATGCAGAAAAAACTTTCACCATCCAGCCTTCTCAAACGATATTTGACGGCGGGCTGAAATCCTTTTGTGACGGAACGGAAACAACCAACTTTGCATATGGAGACATCATAACAATCACGGTAACCCCAAAAGCAACCGGTCTTTCTCCAGACGCCGCAGAAAATCCGAAAGTTCTGCTTTCTCCTACAAACGGACAAATGGCTTTATTTTTCGGTGATCATCAACTTTCTGCTTTTGTAAATGCAGATACTTCCGGCACTTACACATTGACTTACCAGACAGCCAGCGGAATCCTATCTCCCGGCGCTTGTACTTTAACCGCTGCGTTTCGCGGCGATACGAATATGGTAGATCACAGTGAGAATATCACTGTCCAATTAACCGGAGACAATTATATTTCCGTCGATTTTCTTGCACCGACTTGTGAAACAGATGGGATCAAGGCTCACTACAAAGACAAAGACGGAAAACTGTTTATTAACGAAAACGGAATTATGAAGGAAGTTACCTTCCAGGATTTAGTGCTTTCCGCTACCGGTCATCAGCCCGGAGCATGGATTCAGGACCATGACAAACATTATCAAGAATGTCTAAATGGATGCGGACAGCATCTCCACGAAGGGAATTGTACCGGAGGCTCCGCTATTTTCCCGGATCGAGCTGTTTGTGACATTTGCGGACATCCCTATGGCGCGTATCCCGAAGAACCGGAGACCGATATTCCTGATCCGGATGTTCCGGAAAATGATTCTCCCGCCCCGGATGTTCCGGAAAATGATTCTCCTGATTCGGAGAAACCCAATCCAAATGTCCCGGATGGAACTACTCCCGATGACGAAACCTCCGGTGACGGTACATCTGATGAAGAGTTGCCATCCCCGGAAGCATTCACCCCTCAGCTGCCCTCTTCGGAAGCACTCGCCGCAACATCTCAGTCCGCTTCTGAAAAAGTTTCTGAAAAGGCAGTAGAAACAGGAGATACTGCTCCCATGAAACTTTTATTTTTAACCCTCCTCTCCTCCGGACTGATAAGTATGTCTATCTATCGTTCCAAAAAGAATATGCTCTAAATGCAAAAAAATAGGAAAGACCTTTCCACTCAACTTAATGCTTGAATGGAAAGGTTTTCCTATTTTTTTTATGTAAATTTGAAATTGCTTTCTAAATTTAAAATCACTTTTTTCATTTAAAGAATCCCAAATTCTTTCATTGCTTTTTTCAGTATCTCCTCATGCTGCGGTTCAATCTCTGTCAATGGTGCGCGAAGCGGTCCTACTTCTTTTCCCATCAAATTCATAGCTGCCTTCACCGGAATCGGATTTACTTCACAGAACAGTGCGCTGCAAAGCGGAATCGCATCCAGCTGCATCTTGCAGCTCTTCGCTCTGTCTCCTTCCAGATATTCGTAAACCATATCATGTACATAAGTCGGCGCTACATTAGACAACACCGAGATCACACCGAGTCCTCCCAGAGAAAGAAGCGGTACAACCTGATCGTCATTTCCGGAATACAGATCTATGTTCCCGTCACATAAATGCATAATTTTTGCCACATTTCCGATATCGCCTGAGGCTTCTTTTATACCTACGATATATTCGACATTTTTTACCAGTCTTGCAACTGTCTCCGGTGCGATCGCACATCCGGTCCGACTTGGAACATTATATAAGATCGCCGGAATCTTTGCGGCTTCTGCAATCTTTGTGTAATGAGCTTCTAACCCTTTCTGAGTCGCTTTGTTGTAGTATGGCGTCACCAGTAAAATTCCTTCCGCACCTGCTTCTGCTGCTTCTTTTGAAAGCTGTACCGCAGTAGCCGTACAATTAGATCCGGTTCCTGCAATAACCGGAATACGATGATTTACCCTCTCGATCGCAAATTTGATCACATCGAGATGCTCTTGCTCAGACATCGTTGCGGATTCTCCTGTCGTTCCGCAAATAATGATAGAATCTGTCTTTCCCGCAATCTGTTCTTCCAGAATCTCATCTAATTTATCATAGTTTACTTCCAAATTTTCTTTCATTGGTGTTACAATCGCGACACCCGCGCCTTTAAAAATTGCCATTGCTTTCTTCCTCCTTTATGGTTAAAGTAATACGGAAAACACATCGTTCCGTCTCATTTGATAAACGAAAAAAGAAACGGCAAGATGCGCCGTCCCCAATATATACATAATGTATAAATCAGATAGCTCTCCATCCTGCGATGACAGCCATGTCGTTCTTCACGCCACACCCAAGCAATATGATTTCAGGTCTCATATACTTTCGGCAATCTTTCCTTTCTGATGCTTTCCCCTGCTCCTGTACATCCGGCACCTTACTGATAAAGAATGCAACCTCTACCTACGTTTCTATTTCACTATTTCTTGTTTCTAATAAAGAATATCATTGCCGCTCTGTCTTGTCAAGACTGCTTGTAGAAATCAGCATGGCATCCAATGTGATCACATCCTGATTGGCAATTTCATATGTTCCGTCTTTTTGTCGGATCACATGCAGTAAGACGTCCTTGGGCGCTCCATAAGAAACACCTGCTTCTAATCCTTCCTTGAGTACTTCATAATAAATCCGATAGACTTCTTGCTGCATCAACTCTTCTTCCGGCATCTCGCCATTTTTTGTCACCTGATCCGTGATTTCTTTTGCATAAGCCTTCGCCCGCTGTTGAAATTCATCGTATGTCTCATCAAACAACAGCATCGGTTTTACCGTTATTTTTACAATATAACTGCCCCGCTTCTCTTTTTGAGCTTCTGCGACCTGATAATTCATTTGTTTCATAATATTTCCGAATAAGCTTTCGTACTGCTTCTCTAATTCCTTTGAAAGCTGTGTTGTCTTAAATTCTTTCATCGTAGCCTTCATTTTTTTCTGAAAAATTTCTTGTGCTTCTTCTTTTGATCCGCCGGTCATTTCTATGTAGCGCTCTGTCTCCCCTTTATAAGATGTATCCAATACTGCCTGCACATACATTGCTGCATCAAACCTCGCACAGCCGCCAAGTAAAATCACCGCTAACATTCCCAATATACAAAAAATCGTTCTTTTCTTATTCATATCTCATTTCCTCCTTGTCGCCTGCATTTTACCACATTAAAGCTAAGAAAAAAGGAGAACGTTGTCGTTCTCCTAAATCAAATCTTTTTTTCTAAAATATCGTTCTCCGTCTTCCGCCATAATCCGTAATCTTTTATATTCTTTTTCCACCATTTCTTTTCCGAGATCCGTGATCACATAGGATTTTCTTCGTCCGATTTCCGCAGTTTTCACAATAATATGGTTTTCTTCAAATTTTGAAAGCATCGCATACAATGTACCCGGTCCCACTTTTACCCGACCTGCTGAAATTGTTTCTACTTTTTCCATAATGTCCACCCCACAGCACTCTTCCATAAGTGACAAAAGGATATAATACATCGGTTCTGTCAACGTCTGAAATTGTTCTCTTGCCATAATCAAAACCTGCTTTCCTGCGGCAATTCTTTTTTGTCAGAAATTATTCGTATTTCTTTTGTATCCAATATTTCTTTTAGTCTTTCTATCTCTTCTTTCCCCATTTTCTGTGGAACAAACAAGATCAATATCTGATCCGGATAACAAATATAATATTCGGATTCTTCAATTTTCCACACTTCCAATGCGCCCCATACCTCAGCAGCGGATTCATTTTTATAGGATTCTTCTAAATGTTTCGTTTTTATTTTCCATATCCGATCCAAAACCCATCTTTTATCACTTTGATATAAAGCGGCACTCATCCAGTTTTCCGATGAACCATAATAAGTGAGATTCCATTTCCAGACCGTCCCCAATATGCTAGAGGAATGCTCCGCATAATATCTTTGTATTTCTGCCTCTTCATAGGCTTCACAAAAATCCCCCATCTCAAACGGAAGTTCCGATCGACTGATTTTATTGTCTGTACTTTCTTCATTCCCGAATAAAACTACCATCATGGCAGCAAATATGATCAAAAAGATTACGATTCCACCGACTAATTGAGCAAGCCAGTTATCAGAAGCAGTCGGTCTCCAATACATAATCCAAGCAGAAAATAAAAGCATAATCCCGATTGAAATCCACACGGTAGGAATGACCTCCCGCATCTCATTCCATGAAAAAATACTAGTCCCCATCAAAACTATAATAAATGCAATCTCTCTTTCATATCTCCAGAAAGGGTTCTGTCTTATATAAATGATACTTTCACCGGATTTCATTTTTTTCAGATTACGACGATGCCAGCACATAAGAGCCACAGCTTGAACAATACTAACTGCACTTTGTAATATCAGCATCGTGATCAAAAAAATCCATACGTTGTAAAATACCCATGTTTCAAATGTCAAAAACCAGAATTCCATACAATACAAAATTGTAAAAAATAATGTGGCTCCGGATAAATTCAGCCAAGATTTCCATTCCGCATGATAAACGTTATCAAATCGCTCCTCCTCTGTTACGATCGGAACCGCATTGAGTTTTTCTTTCCTAAAAATACAGAAGCGTCTCTGAGCGTCTATCATCTTCCATCCGGCAGCCTTGCAATACTCAGCATACTCTTCGGTTTCCATCTCAGGTCGTAAACTCATCTCTGACCCCTTCGGCAATACTTCCACATCATATACAATATCTTCCGGCTCTCCCTTTTCAAAGACCAGACCAAACTTCCACTCTTTAAAATGCCAGCCTTTCATCGACCGCTCTTGTAAATATTCCGCAAATGCATCACATTCCCTATATCGAAATTTAGGAAACTCTCGCTTTCTTGTCTTCATGGTCCCCCCTCCTTTCAGGATTCTCACTCACCTTTTTATTATCGAGTATCGATATTTCTATCTTCACTATATTATCGACACTCGATATTGTCAAGTAAAAAAAGAAACTTATGAACAAATTCCCATTTCTTCACAAGCTTCACCTTTTTTACTTCTTATCTGACTGCGCATTGGTCATACCATATCTTTATTTCTTTCTTTTCCCTGCTGTTCAAAAAAATGGTTCTGTCTTCTAATTTGATTTTTAAAATCGGCATAACCTCTTGGCAGAGAAACAACATTGTCTCACCGGATTCACTTCCTTTAAAGTGTCCAATCTGATATTCGTCCGATGATAACCCGTTTTTTCTGTGAAACGATTCTCCTATTTCTTTTTGTAAAATTTCTACGGATTTTATTTCTTCTGTTGTAAACTCTGTCTCATATCCTCCGCCCTCAATCCGAATCTCATCTCCTGTTCTTGTAAGTGTAAATTCAACATGTATTAACGGTATAAAAAGATAAATACACCAGAAGATCACGCCTAAAACCACTGCCAGCAGACTTCCCACAAGGATTCGCGCTCCCGGTCTTGCCATATTAAAAGACATATTCATATTGCAGAATTTATCGTTTACCAAAAAACGCTTATCGTTGGGATTACTGTACCAACCGTTTTTCCAATAATCATCCTCGTCCACATACATCGGTCCGGATGTCTTTACGTCTGAGTCAGTGCTCAGACGGATTCGCGCGGTTTTCTCATCATACCAATGATTTGCTTTTTTTAATCGAAGCATATTCCTATAAATCTTCACTAATAAAAGATAGCAGCCTATAAGATAAGCCATCATCCAGAACAGCCATACAACGATCGAGAGTTCCAAAGAAATTGCCCCGAGCAGACTGATTCCCACTCCGCTGAAGAAGCCGATACAGTGATAACATTTCCATTGACTTTGACTTTTCAGTACCAGGTTCTGAACCTCTTGATTCTTGGCTTCATATGCCGGAATGTGCGTCCACAATATCATCCCATCTTTATATTCATTTCGAATCGGATAAGCATATCTGCAGATCAACACTGTCAAAACGTTGCATCCGAAAATAATAAGACTCATCACCCAATCCATAGAAACTTCTCCTTTTCTTTTTCAACCCTTCAGGGGCACTTTTCTTTTACTTGATCCACAGACCATTCAACTCCATATCCTGATTGAAACTCAAGGTATAAGTGACACTTGTATTCTCATAAGAAGCATTTATCTGTGCAATCGCCGAATGCTGTCCCATCCTGCTTGATTCGATCAGGTATACTTCTCCAAAATGCTGAAATTCTCCCCAGTCGTTTCCCAGATGACTTTTCACCTGATCCATTTCTTTTTTATTCATCATATCTGCGAGTTTTTCAATTGACAACTTTTTAATTTCCTGATAATTTTCTTCATCCAGATATTGAATGATCAGCTCCGTCTTCTTCTCTACTTCCTCAGCATCAAATAATTTACTCTCTGTAAGCAACGTATTTTTCGGCACGGTCCACCAGAATAGCAAAATTAAAACTGCAAGTACTCCTGTGATCTGAAGAAATCTTCTATTCCTTCTCTCTTTACGGAATTGCTTTTTCTCTTCTTCTGAAAAGCTCTGATTAAATGCTTTTGTGATCTCATCGGCTTCTCCCATCCTTGAAATCACATCTTCCACCTTCTCACCTGTGTTTAACGCTTCCCCAATATCACTTTCCAACTGTCTTTTAATCTCTTCTTTTTTCTTTTTCGAACAGGTCAAATTTTTGATTATCGTCTTTATATATTTCTCTTTCATCACTTATACCTCCATGATCTTCGCCGTACTGTCACAAATTTCTCTCCATAATTGAGTGATCTCTTTTAAAGTGTCCTGCCCTTCACTTGTAATCTCATAGTACTTTCTTGGAACACCTTTTCCCTCTGTCTGCTTCCAGAAACTTTTCACCAGACCATCATCTTCTAAACGATACAAAATCGGATATAAAGTACCCTCTTTTAAAAAGAAACGTTCGCCGCTTTTCAATTTTAATTCACTAATGAGCTGATAACCGTACATTTCTTCTTTACTTAGAAGTTTCAATACGAGCATATCCAAAACACCTTTTTTCATCTGTGTTTCATACTTATCCTTCAGTTCAATCACCTCCTAATTCCATCTCATCGATGATAACTTGAAAATTTTGAATTTTATAGAGAAATTATAACTCTACTAAATAAAACATATCGCTTTGTATTACTAGGTATATATTAACGCAGTTATCTTTTTATGTCAATCACTCATCTTTATGTTGAACTTATCTGAAAACAAAAAAAAACAGTATCTCTCTCGATACTGTTCTCTCTCATTCCATATCTGATTGGTATATACCTTCAAAACTGCATACAAAGAATGAACATCACTTTGTTCCTATCACCTGTCTGGTTATGCCCTCGACCTATTAGTAACAGTCAGCTCCATGTGTTACCACACTTCCACCTCTGCCCTATCTACCTCGTCGTCTTCAAGGGGTCTTACTAACTTGACGTTATGGGATATCTCATCTTGAGGG
>OGUD01000578.1_pt1 | contig 29498 bp, 27 predicted proteins | sample 1573671 | NCBI WGS metagenome assembly OGUD01 (sample SAMEA2582065, study PRJEB24529) | metagenome | biome: Human gut stool | place: China | collected 2011 | reverse complement strand
TGGAGCAGGGTCTTACTTTCGCTATCCGTGAGGGTGGTAGAACAGTAGGTTCAGGCCGTGTTGCTTCAATCATTGAGTAATCTTTGATTTCGTATCATAGAAACTTAAATACAAGCCGCAATTCCTCATTTTATGAGGAGTTGCGGTTTTCTTTTCTTTAGGGAAGATTAACGAACATAGAAAAAGCCCTTTTCAAGTTCTTCACTCAAAAGGGGCTTGAGATACGCGCGTGATACACGTGTTTCTAATCTTCAGCGCGCGGCCAGTTAATCTTCCATTCAAAATACTCTTCTTTGGTAATTTTACCGGAGGCTAAGTCCTCTTTTTTCTTTTTCCAGGTATTCAGGAAATCATCCAGCAAAGAATAATCAAAACCAACAGCGATATGTTTCTCAGTAGGGTCCTCAGGGTTTGCTACTTCATAGAGGGGCATATTGTAGTGCTCATCCAGTTCAAAGAGAGCATACATTACATCTTCCGCTGCGTAGAGGGAAGGTTCGTAGATGGAGCGGTAATTACAGTTTAAGGCTTTTGCCAGCTCCTGTATCATATCTTCCTTGGGTGTGCGATTGCCGATTTCGTACTGACGGATTCGCACGTCGGATAAGCCCACAGCTTCACCGAGCTGTGCCTGCGTCAGTTTGCGGAAATTTCTAATCCGTTTTATTCGTTCACCAATAGCCATCGTGTAACTCCTTCCAATTTTATAATAGTAACAATATCGTTTCTGATAATACAATAACATAAATGTTACTGTATGGCAATAAAAAAGTGCTGAATTAAGGACAGAATGGAGAACTGGGTGTATGGGGAAATAATTTCTATAAAAAGAGGCATTTTTTATAAGTAATAAATATTTTTCGTTCATCCCTTGAAAGAAACATATATGTTACTGTATAATCAAAACACAAACAGTAACAATATAGTTACTAATTAGATACGGGAGGTGAGTGCCATGTGCAAGAGCATATATAAGTTTTAGTGGAAAGGAGGAAGGAGTATGACGAAACGCTATTTATCTGTTAAGGAAGTTGCAGAACTTCTGGGAATTGCAGAATCAACCGCTTACGCAGTTATCCGTGGATGGAATAAGGAACTGAAAGCACAGGGTTATTTTACCAAGGCGGGTTCCGTTCCGAGAGCCTATTTTGAGAAAAAGTGCTACGGATATGGCGAAGCACAATAGATGAACTTTGATAACTGAATAAGCCATACCCGGAGTAATTCCGGGTGTGGCGGCTACAAGAAAGAGAGGTAATGAGTATGCCGGTTTATAAGGAGGAGAAACGAAACACCTGGTTTTGTAAGTGCAACTATAAGGATTGGCTTGGTGAGAGTAAATCCAAGATGAAACGCGGATTCGCTACTAAGAAGGATGCCCAGCAGTGGGAACGTGATTTTTTACATAAGCAGAGTGCCAGTATGGATATGAAGTTTGCTTCCTTTGTGGAAGTGTACTTTGAGGATAAGGCACCGAGATTGAAGGAGCGTTCTATAATGACGAAGCGGACACTATTTGAAACCAAAATCATTCCTTACTTTGGTGAAAAGCAGATGAACGAGATTACTGCTGTGGATATTATCAAGTGGCAGAAGGCTCTTATGAAAATGTTTAATCTTATCAATATCGGTGAACGTGCCGGAAGTGGTGTACCGAATATTTTTAATGTTTGGGCAGATGAAGGCTGGGAAGAACCGGTGATTGAAGAGAGATTTGATCCGGATAGAACGGTGCTGTCACTTTCTTTTGTGAAAAAGGTGGCGAAAAAAAATGGCGAAAAAAAGTGGCGAAAAAAAGTGACGAAAAAAACACAGGAAAAATACGATGCTATTTTGAATGCTATGCAGCCTGATAAGTGGTATAAAGCTTATGAATTCGAAAGTATTGCAGGTGTTAAGGAATCAAGAATTAAAGTACTGCTTAAGGATATGACGGAAGAATTCCAGGAATTTGACAAGATAGTTGCTCGAAACAAAATAGAAGAATATAATAAGGTGGCAAGCAAATCAAACGCTGAATATAATCAACAAGTTGCAGAACTTAGTGCTATAAGAAATTCGCTTGTTACATTAAGAACTCAGATGATTGAAAAAGAACAGATAATAAAGAATTGCCAAAGAGAAATAAAAGAATTTGATGAACAAAGTTCGGAAACAATAAAGAAAATTCAGGAAGAAAAAGAATCTGTGAATTCAACGCCAAAATTATAGAGGCTTATAATAAGATAATTGGTAGTCTGATTGATTATAATAATGAGTTACCGAGACAGATAGCACAGGATTTAGAACAGAGAATTGTCGATTATTATAATACGATCAATCAAGATGATGCAGATTTTGAAAAGATAGGGGAATTGATTTTACCGGATGCAACCTCTGACAAGATGTATATCACTTTTGCCGATGGTAGCACATCGGAGGCATTACAAGTTTTAAGCGAGGGGCATATCAAAATTTTAGGTTTGTCAATTCTTTTGGCTAAAGCCGTGCATGATAATCTGAATTTTATTATATTCGATGATATTGTAAATGCCATTGATGATGATCATAGAAATGGTGTAGCGGATTTGTTGATGAATCATGCCGATTTTGCAAATATACAGATTATATTGTCCACACACGGAGACCAATTCATTTTTAAATTGCAAGATAAGTTAGGTCAAAAGAGAGTAAAAGAAAATGCTATTGTGTATAAATTTATTCCGGCAGATTCATTAGAGGAACGAGGTGTAATAGTAGAATACTCTGATTCAAAAACGCCATTGATGTCTGCAGAGGATAAGTACAATAAAAATGACACAAAAGATGCTGCTTCAAAATGTCGACAAGCAATGGAGTGTATTTCATATAATCTGTGGAATTTAATTGCTAAATCTTCAGATGCGACGATATCTGTAGGGATGAGAAGTCCCAAGAGTTTACCAGATTTAAGTTCTATAGTGGATGGTTTGATTAAGAAAACTAGTAAGATAAAAGGTATGGAAGACATTAATGCAGAACTCAAGAGTCTTAAAGAAGCTGGGAATTGGCGCGTCCTGAATAAAGGAACCCATTTCGAAGATGAACAAAAGGAGTTCGAACGTGCTGATATAAAGTGCGTTTATGACCATTTGGTTAAGTTAGATGATATGATTAGAAATATGAAGATTGTAAATAGCGCTGAGACAAAATGAAGTTCAATAGAGATTTGGAGGTGAGAGTAATGTCACAACAAGAGAACCACATTGTTTTTATAAGTTATTCACAAGATTCATTATCATTTGCAGATCAAGTACTTTCTTTTGCTAACAAATTGAGAAGAGAAGGAATTGATGCTATTCTGGATCAGTATGAAGAGGCTCCTTCTGAAGGTTGGCCAAGATGGATGGAAAATAGTATAAATAGAGCCGACTATGTTATAGTGATTGGTTCAAAAGGATATTATGATAAAATATATGGAAATGTAGAACTGGGAAAAGGTCGGGGTGTTAAATGGGAAGGGAATCTCATTTATCAGAAATTATATATGTCGGATACAATGAACAACAAATATATTCCGGTTGTTTTTGATGAGAGCGACTTGCAGAAATAAAAAAGATCGATTACTCTACTGGGAAGGAGACGCAGAAATGACGGATTATTATAAATCATCCGCCGAAGAAATGCTGTGGGAGCTGTCAACCAGCCCAACGGGATTGACCTCCCGACAGGCGCAGGCCCGCCAAGGAAAATACGAGATAAATAAATTAAAGGAAGCGGAAAAGCCGGGCTTTTTGAAACACTTTTTCCTCCAGCTCAAGGATCAAATGCTGCTGATTTTACTGGCTGCCGCCGTAGTCAGCACCTTGACCGGGGGAATCAGAAGCATATGATGATAGAAGAAGCTCCAGAAGAGATTAAAAAATTCCGATTGTCTCATGTGTATGAACCTCTGTTGATCCGGTGGCAGAGGCTAGGGGAACATCAAAATCTTTTTATGCTATGACGTTTATTTTACCTTATTTCAACCTTTGAGACATACATTATGTTTATTGGAAGGCCGATTCGATAAAAACACAGCAGGAAGGAGACGCACTTTTTATGGAAGGATTTTCTGAATTTGTTGTCGAAAGCGGAAAATGACCGTTGTGATGAACTTGCTTTAGCGATCATCCCTATGCAATATTGTTTTCCGGAAATCTGTGGGAGAAATCCGGTAACAATGACCATAATGGCGCAGGTGCGCGTGAATAGACCGTATTTTCTACTTTTTCAGTATCATCAATTGGGTGAAGCGGGAGTTGAACAGGCGAAGTATATTTTTGGCTATTAATTTTGCAATCGGTTCAACTTCCTGTACTTTGCCGGACTCATCCCATGGTATTCCTTGAATTTCTTGAAGAAATAGGTTTGATTACTGAAACTAAGCTGCTGGCAAATATCTGCAATCGGCATAGCGGTTGTGATGAGTAAATCGCACGCTTTCTGCATGCAGAATTTCATACCATAATCAAATAGCGAAAGCCCAGTGAATTTTTGAGTAATCTTATATAGATAATCTCCAGAATAGTGGAAATGTGTCTCTAATTCTTTGCGGCTCACACGACCATTATGCTGCACAAGGAATCTGGTAATAGAATCAAAAAGCTCCTGCTCGGCACTAGAGGTAAAGTGTATAGGCATATTGTGGTAATGTTTATTATCAAAAAGTAAGCTGATGAGTTCAAGCATCAGTGCATTTATGCGAAACGTAGATCCCATAGAAGGTGACTGGATTTCCCATAATATTTTTTCAAATCGGTCATGAATGTTCTGATTAATCCACATGGGTGTTTCCAATGGGATAAAATCTATATAATTCTTATCTGAAAAATAATTCTTTTTATGATTGGTATTAAGAAAATCATTGAGTAGATTGGATTTGATATTCTCTTTTTTAGTGAAATATCGAGGGGCTTCCATCAGCTGTAACAGGTATTCTTCAGAAAACTGTAAAAAGGCAATTCGATGATAACCGCTGTATTCTTCTTGATGAAAGACATTTTTATTCATTAGACAGCAACTGCCTTGAGGATAGTAATGTCGGAGATTTTCTATATTCTGGTAAATATCACCATCTATTACAAACATTAATTCGTAAAAGTCGTGACGGTGTAGTGTGGACATACGAGATTGTATTTCCATTTCTTTTGCATTCAGTGTTATATACATATTTTGTATGGGCGATGATTGCATAATGATGAGTGCAGTCTCCGATGAATCAGGATGATAGGTTGAGAAGTACAGATTAAAAGGGTCATCCAGATGATGCTGTTCAGGAATGATTTTAATTATTTCATTAAATGGAAGCTGGTTTAATACCCCAGAAGCCATTCCCAAATAATGTTTTTGTGACATATTGGTATCTAAAATAGAAAACATAATACCTCCATTATTGAATATGTTGTAAAATATGAATTTATGCTTGATTATGGCGTGTTTTTTCAATTATACATTATTTATAATAAAACACAATAGGAAACAATGAAAATATATATTCTATAATAACTCACAATTAAATAAAACACTTAGGAGGGCCAAATGAAAATCAGGGATTTTAATAGGGGATGGGAATTTCACAGTGACAAAAGTGCTGAGGCGCAGATTGTAAATCTCCCTCATGATGCTATGCTTATGGAAAATAGGGATAAATCAAATCCATCGGGTGGAGCATGTGCCTATTTCGGTGGAGGAAAATATTCATATAAGAAGAAATTCAACCATGATGAAGAAAATAAGAATGTGATTATGCACTGTGAGGGCATCTATCAGAACTCAAAAATTCTATTAAATGGTGAAATGATAGATGAGAGACCATATGGATATGCAGCATATTACATATCACTTAGCGAGCATCTTCATTCTGGAGAAAATGAAATTGAAATTATTGCGGATAACGCAGATACACCGAATACCAGATATTATTCCGGTGCTGGAATATATAGGAATATAAACCTTCTTACAGCAGGAGAATCGTACATTTTACCTGATGGAGTCAGAATTTCCACAACCAATAATGATACTGTCCATATTAAAACAGAAATGCATGGAACAGGTAGTGTACATGTATCGGTATATGAAGATAATGTAGTAGTGGCTGAGGGAAATGGTAATGATGTAACCTTGAAAATTCCTAATGCAAAAACATGGGATGAGGAGAGCCCTTTTCTTTATTCATGCAAGGTAGAGTTAATTGAATCAGGAAAGTCATTGGACTCTGTAACGAAGCGATTTGGAATTCGAACGCTTGTATGGAATGGTAATGGATTCTTTGTAAATGGTAAAAATACTTTACTCCGTGGAGCATGCGTTCACCATGATAACGGTATTCTTGGAGCATGCAGTTTCAGGGATGCAGAGTATCGCCGTGCCAAAATACTGAAAGAAGCTGGATTTAATGCCATTCGAAGCTCTCATAACCCGATTTCTTCACATTTGCTCGAGGTGTGTGACGAGCTTGGAATATATGTAATGGACGAGACTTGGGATTACTGGCTCGTGCATAAGAACCCATATGATCAGGCAAATGAGAACTTCCTGAAATGGTGGAAGCAGGACGTGGAATCTATGATCCAGACGGATTATAATCATCCATCAGTGATTATGTATTCAATCGGAAACGAAATTTCTGAACTCGGCACAGTTAAAGGACAGGAGCTTTGTGATGAAATTGCAAATTATGTCAGAGCGTTCGATGAAACCAGACCTGTTACCTGTGGGGTTAACTTACTTCTTACAGGAATGGCTCAAAAAGGTAAAGGTCTTTATTCTGATAGCGATAATAAGAATGGCAGTCAGAGCATGGATTCTATGCCGACTAGTGCTTTTTACAATGTACTTATGAATAAAATGGGGGGACTGATTGACAAAATGGCTTCGTCAAAAGCAGCGGACAGAGTCTGTGATTCACTTTCTCCAATATTGGATATTGCTGGATATAATTATGCTACTTCTAGATATCAGAAGGAAAGCAAGGCAAGACCGGATAAATGCTTTGTAGGTTCAGAAACATTACCTAAAACACTGTATGGTAACTGGAAATTAGTGAAAGCTATCCCTAATTTAATAGGTGACTTTATGTGGACTGGGTGGGATTACTTAGGAGAGACAGGTCTCGGAACTATACGATATATACATAAGAAAACAAAGGAAAATGCATATAAGGGACTTCCGATCATCTCTGGAAGCGGTGTAATTGATATCTGCGGAACTCCACAGGCTGAAGTAGCATGGAATAAAATTATTTGGGGATTACAGGATGAACCAGCAATAGGAGTTGACCCAATGCAGTTCCCTGAGTATACCAGAGCAATGTCTATGTGGCGCAATACAGATTGCGTTGAGAGTTGGTCATGGGAAGACTGTGACGGAAACAAGACCAACATAACTATATATGCCTCTGGAGCAAGGGTTGAACTAATTTTAAATGGAAGAAGTCTTGGTAAAAAGAAAGTAAAGGAAGGAAAGGCAATATTCAAAAATGTGAAATACATTCCTGGAAAAATCGAAGCGGTTAATTTGGATGCAACCGGTAAGGAAATTGGCAGAACAGCGTTGCAGTCAGCTACCGGAAATACAATTCTAAAATTAGAGGCAGAAAAAAAGCAGCTTAGGCCAAATGGGCAGGATCTTTGCTTTATCGAGCTGAGCTTAGTTGGAGAAAATGGAATCCTAAAAATGAATGCAGATACAGAAATAAGTGTACAGATATCCGGAGCAGGGACTCTTCAGGGATTTGGCTCAGCTGTACCTAATACAGAGAACAGTTTCATTTCAGGTATCTACACAACATATCGCGGTAGAGCATTAATAGCTGTACGAGCTGGTTATGAAGAGGGAGAAATTCATGTTTCAGTAAGTACAGATGGAATATCGGAGCAGACAATAAGTATTCAGGTAAAAGGAGAAGAATAATGGCTAAATGGTAACCGTACGGGCGCAATAAGAAAATGACAGAGGAAGTAGTAGGCGTTGATGACAAAGCATTTAGAACGAGGCTTCCGGTGCCAAAACGGTGCCAAGAAATCAGGCAAATAAAAATATAGCATGTAAATCAGCCATTTTTCATTGTATTTTGGATAGAAAAACATAAAAAATGTATGGTAAAACGGGATTAAAGTATCGTGAAGGTGGTAGAACAGTAGGTTCAGGCCGCGTTGCTACAATCATTGAGTAATTATTGATTGGCTATCAAAAAGCTGGATTTTATGGGGCTTTCCGAGAAATCGGGAAGCCCTTTTTTTACGAGTGAAAAGAATAGATGGAATTATAAACTATATAAAGTGTAATTTACAGTAACCAGAGAATTTTAAAGAAAAAGTCGGTAATTAAAATTCATTATGCACCAGATATTATGAATGGTGCGACGACCTCAAACAATTCGTTTTAGTGAGTATTTCGATGCAAAAGTGCATCCTCTTCGGAAATTCAAACGGAATATACATTTTAGAATATTTCGAAAGAAATAACGAAATTAATTAAAATTTTTATTGATTGAAAATAGAGAATGCTCCCTTTATAATTAAATAAGAAGGGTTTTTTGAACGCAGAATAAGCAATCCCCTGCTTCAAGTGCGTAGAGCACTAAGCGGTGGGTAAGGGGGATGCTTATGTCAGTGGGAGTTAAAAGCTCCCACTGACAGTTCGCAAAGCGACTGCGTTCATGAGCAAGTAGCGAAAGCGGATTGCGAATGTCCGCTTTACTAATAATGAGGTTGTTTCAGGAGGAGGGTAGTGTGAAAGAAGTTCTGGATAATGGATTAACATACGAGAAAATAGTGACTGCAGCGACAGAAAACTACGAAGAATATTATTATAAAATCAGAAATAATACGGACAGTGATATATTTTTTGATAAATTTGTTATGTTTGAGTGTGATAGTCTTGAAAGCTTAGGACTTCACAAGGATAGCAGGTTGTTTCGTTCGGGAAGACATAAAAATGATATTCCGGGAATATGGACAAGTCCGTTTGTGGCACATGAGACATCCGGTGTATGAAAAAAGCATCCTGACTGGATATTAAAGGATAAGAATGGACAGCCATGTTTTTTCCCTATGAACGATACGGTTTATTATATATTTGACATAACCAACAGTGCTGCATGGGATTATTTTTATGAGCTGTATAGGAGGTTGACACTTGACTGGGGCTGCATCTATCATAAGCTTGTGATGATGAAGAAAAGGAAATATATATTACAACGGGAAAATTTGAAATATGTACGGATGAGCTTGTTGTGTGTGATTACTATAACGGAAAAGTCATCACTAAGGTTAAACCGGGGGATACAGTAAGTGTAGGAGTGTTAAAATCACATGCATCGACTATCATAAAGATAGAGAGAGTAGCAGGTGACCCTATTGTTGTTGAAAGCAATGGACATCTTTCAATGGGAAAAGAGCTGGAGGTTCTTGAGATTGTGGAAAATGAATTAAGAATAGCAGGAAGAAATAAGTTCGATTATCCTGTTGAATATGTTGTGATGGTTCCCGGATGTTATTTTATCGATAAAGAAGCCAGAAGGATAAGATTTAATATGGCCGGACTTGAATGCTTCGACAAAAAGGTAAATTTAAGAGAATAAGAAATATGAAATAATCATGATACATTGATCAGAGATGCTGTTAAAAAATTTTGGAGTACCAAGTGGAAAGCTTTGGAAATTCAACTTCAGAATGGATTATGGTCATCAAGGAGGAAAAATATGTTTGGAAAATTTGATGTCAGCCTGCCGGTCATCAAGGATATAATGTTTGACATTAGGGATTATGGTGCCGTAGGTGATGGAGTGACATCGAACACACAGATGTTTAAGGATGCTATATGTGCGGCGGCAGAATGTGGAGGACGGGTTTTGGTTCCGGATGGAATATGGCTGACGGGTCCGATTGAACTATTGTCCGGCGTGGAGCTGCATTTATCGGATAATGCACTTATAACGTTCAGCAAGAATAAGGAAGAATATCCGCTTATCGTGACAGATTATGAGGGCATTAAGCGAATAAGAACGCAGTCCATGATATATGCAGACAATGCGAAGGATATTGCTATAACAGGAAAAGGGACAATAGATGGAAACGGTCATAAATGGAGACCGGTGAAGCAGTTCAAAATGACAAAAAGACAGTGGAATGAGCTGTTGGAAAAGTCACCATATGTCATAGAAAGCAGTGAAGGTGGTGTATGGGTGCCGACAAAGACTGTTTTTGATGGAAGAAATGCTGGAGAATATTATCCGGATGATGAGGAGGCATTAGAAAAAGCTTCACAATATTATGATTTTTACAGACCTGTTATGGTAAGTCTTAGACATTGCAGCAGGGTACTTATAGAAGATGTGACCTTAGAAAATTCACCGGCATGGAATGTCCATCCTTATTTTTGCCATGATTTGACTGTGAGAAATGCAGTCATATCAAACCCTTATTATGCACAGAATGGTGATGGAATAGATGTAGACTCATGTGAGCGTGTTGAGATTCATCATTGCAGTTTTAATGTAGGGGATGACGGAATATGCATTAAATCTGGAAAAAATAAAGAGGCTAGAAAGATATTAGGACCATCAAAGGATATATATATTCATAATTGCTATGTAGGGTTCAGCCACGGAGGCTTTGTCATCGGAAGTGAAATGTCAAGAGGTGTCAGCAATGTGCTTGTCGAAGACTGCACATTTGTTAATTCGGATGTCGGTGTGAGGATAAAGAGTGCACTTGGACGTGGAGGAATAGTGGAAAATATTGAGATACGAAGAGTCAATATGCTCAACATAAAGGAAGAGGCGGTCATTCTTAATATGGACTATGTTCATAACATTATGGATTACGTTGTGGAAGATGAGAAGACAGGTAACGATGAGGATATACCGGTTTTCAGGGATATACGGATAATAGATTGTCAATGTATAGGGGCTAAAAAGAGTGTTGTCGTAAAGGACTTGAAGGCTCATAAGCCTACAATATATAATGTAAAGGTTGAGGGGTGCAATTTCGTGGGTTATGAGGGAAGTCAATTATCCCGGGATTAGTAACATATATAAGTATATTTTAGGATAACAAGATGGAAACATCGACTGATCAATTGTCGATGTAGTTCACCGGAAAGCAGACTTACTATTAACAATAAGTAGGTTACTCAGAAAAGAGGAAGAAATAGTATGAGATTTTACTTGAAAAAAGCATTAGTCGGAAATTTAAAGAAATTAGGCAGTGGTATGGCGGTCACGGCATTGTCAATGAGCCTTTGCGCCGGGGCATTGTCCGGGTGTGATAAGGGTACCGGGACCGACAGTAACGCAGGTTCATCCGGCAATATGCAGGTCGGAGAGCAGCGTAGATGGACTGAAGCCGGAAACAGAGAATCCCGAAACGGAAGGAGAGAGCAACACACAGTTTCCGGCTATAGAGAGAAAGACGGCGGATGAAATCAAGATTAATCCCGAGAAGATTGACGTGACGACGTTTGCATTGCCGGACGGACTGGAGGAGTCGGGCGTATTTGTTCAGCCGATAGCGGACATTTCCGATGACTTTATAAGAGGAATGGATGCCTCCGCGGTGCTTGCGGTTGAGAACAGCGGTGCGAAGTACTATGGCTTTGACGGCGAGGAGCAGGACGTGTTCAAGACGCTTGCCGAGGCGGGTGTCAACTACATAAGACTGCGTGTATGGAATGACCCATATGATGAGAATGGAAATGGGTACGGCGGTGGAAACAATGACGTTGCCACAGCTATCGAGCTTGGTAAGAGAGCGACACAGTATGGCATGAAGGTATGCATAGATTTCCATTATTCGGATTTCTGGGCAGACCCTGCAAAGCAGTATGTTCCAAAGGCGTGGAAGGGAATGAGTCTTGAGCAGAAGAGCGATGCGCTCTATGATTTTACGGTGACAAGCCTTACTGATATTCTGAATGCCGGTGTCGATGTATGTATGGTTCAGGTAGGAAATGAAATCAATAAGGGAATGTCAGGGGAGACATTCGTGTCCTCGGTTGCGGAGCTGTTGAAGGCGGGCAGCAGTGCAGTGCGTGAGGTCTCAAAAGCTGCCGGAAAAGACATTCAGGTTGCTGTCCACTACACAGACATTGATAAACAGGGTGAGGTTGCGAAGATTACGGCCGACCTTGATAAATATGGTGTGGATTATGATATTTTTGCAATGTCCTACTATTCATTCTGGCATGGCTCGATGGAGAATATGCAGGAGATGGCAGAATATGTGCAGGACACCTACGGCAAGAAGGTCGTGATTGCAGAGACTTCATATTGTTATACCACAGAGGATGGTGACGGAAGCGGAAACAGTGTATCCGGTGACGGCGACCTTGTGGATGGGTATGATGCAACTGTCCAGGGACAGGCAGATATGCTTCGTGATATATGTGCGGCAGCAGATGAAGCGGATATAATGGGTGTGTTCTACTGGGAAGGAACATGGATTCCTGTGGGACCTGCTGACGCTGGTAACTCATCAATTTGGGAGAAATATGGAAGCGGCTGGGCGAGCAGCTATTCAGGCTCCTATGATCCTAAGGACGCAGGTAAGTATTACGGCGGCTGTTCATGGGATAATCAGGCAATGTTTGATTTTACCGGACATCCGCTCGACTCACTCAAGGTATTCAGGGAGTTAAAGTATGGGGCAACGGCACCGCTTGCGGTTGAAAAGGTTCCTGACGTTGAGGTATCCTGCAATGTGGGAGCTGAGCTGGCACTGCCTGAGACAGCACAGGTTGTCTACAATGATAAGACAGCCAACAGGGAGGTTCCAGTTGTATGGGATGCAGAACAGACTGCAGCGATAGACACCAATATCGGAGGAAGCTATAAGGTAGAGGGTATTCTTCAGGACGAGGAGCTTGATGAGGAGTACAGAACGGTTGTCGCAAATGTTGAGGTTAAGCTTATAAATTATGTAGTAAACTCTGGCTTTGAGGATTCCGACACTTCCATGTGGAAGGTTACATACAATGGAAAAGAAAACCCTACAGATTATCAGGTCAACGCCAAGGATGCCAGGACGGGTGAGATCGCATTCCACTTCTGGTCGGCGAGCGAGATGGATTTCTCCATCGAGCAAGAGGTAACGGGACTTGAGCCGGGAACCTATCAGCTCTCAGCCTTCTCGCAGGGCGGAGATATGCTGAGCTCATCCGTGCTTGAGCTGTATGCGATTGCGGATGGACAGGAGTACACACAGCAGTTCGAGCTGACGGGCTATGCTGACTGGAAGGAGCCGACTGTAGCCGATATTAAGCTCACGGGAGACACGATTGTTGTCGGCGTAAGGATGAAGTGTAACGGCGGAAGCTGGGGCACAGTTGATGATTTCACACTCAACAGGGTAGGAGAATAATCTGGGACAGGGGTCTGACACCGGTGTCCCAACAGGGAATTATGTTATGAGAAAAGCTCAGGTGTGCTTAGATTCAGGCACATTTGGGCTTTTTGTGTTGGGGCACCGGAATTTGCGATCCCGGGATGGCATAAGTAATACGGGAGGATTAGGTTTGAAAATAAAATTTTCAAACTACTTACTGGTGGCAGTACTGCAGGCATTGCTTGCAGTATGAAAGGGTATATAAATGGGAATAAACAAATAATCAGTATTAAGGAAAAAAACTTGCCGTGAGAGAGGCAGGGTGGTAGAATGAAAAAAAAGTTTTTCGGAGGCTAACGTGAACAAAAAAGACACAAGTATTGAGCTTCTTAGAGTGTTTGCAATGATAATGATAGTGGGATATCATGTTTTTTGTCATTGCATAAATGAGCAGCTTATAAGCATACGTCCTAATGGATTTTATTCTCCCGATATCTCAATGCGATTACTGGTATTGGTATTAGTGTCACCGATGGGGCAGATGGGGAATGCCATTTTCATTATAATATCGGGATATTTTATGGCACATAAGGGAAATAATGTTGACCTTACAAAAACGGCTAAAAAATTGTTGTCACAACTGGCATTTGCCGCTGTAATTATTGGTCTGGCAGCTATTGTTACATATAATAAATTTCCACAGCTTTCGTTAGAATTAATTGATTTCAATGGATTTAATAATCTCTCATGGTTTGTTGGCTATTATTTTGTAATAATTGTTCTGGGAAAATTATTTTTGAACAACCTATTGGACCGGATGGATAAGAAGAATTATATTATGTTTCTTGCTGTTATTTTCGCTATGGTTTCGTTATATTACAGCAGATATATTCTTGTAAATTTTGTGACGGGTCTGGAAGTTATTTTTACAGGAATATTCCTGTATTCATTGGGGGGATTTATCAGAAGATATAATCCATTTGAAAAAATAAGGGCATGGGCGTTAGTGGCTGTAATTATTTTAATAAATATGCTTGTGTGCGGAAATTATTATATTGAGGCTGCGAAAAATATTCAGGCTTATAATGCGGGGGAGACAGGAGCATTTCTGCAGACCATACCTCTATACGCAAATCATCAATTTGTACCTATAATACTTGCGGCCGCTGTATTTGAATTGTTCAGAAGAATCAATATTCCTGAGAGTAAGATAATCAATTATCTGGGAGCTTCTACATTTATGGTGTATCTGCTCCATGATAATGAATTTGTCTATTCAATATGGAAAATGCATGACTGGATTACACCGCTACATGACAATATGGGAATGTTTTTTAAGGATTTCTTTATATGGACAATGGGGACATTCTGTGTTGGAGTGCTAATATATGCGGTTTATATGCTGGTGGGGAAATTTCTGGGTATTTTCCGTCAATTGGTTTATAAGAAATAAAATGCTCAGCATTTCCATCAGTAAAACCGGTGTCAGCCCATGTCACATCAGGATGATGGTATGGTTTTAGCAGTAAGATAGCAGCTGTGTGTTTTAAGCAGCATTGTGTATATTCTGAATAAATATTCTAAGATAAACAGTATATAACAGTTGACAACAGATGTCGACTGTTATATACTGTTTATACATTAATGGATATTTGTGATGTAGCGCTGCATCACAGAAAATTTGTAATTGTTCAGCATTTTTGATGTCAGTTATAATTTGTTATAATAATTTAAAATAAGGAGAAGATTCCGGAACATATAGGTGAAGGTTGAATATGAGACTTTCCAACTGCTTATTGCCGGTATACCGCAGCATGCAGGGGTATAAGCTGTTATAAAGGCTTTCGGAATATGGAATAATATGCATATTATACTTAATAATTCCTCCATGATACCTATTTATGAGCAGCTCATGGAGCAGATTAAAAATGAGATAATCTCAGGCGGACTTAAGGAGGGGGAAGCACTTCCTTCTGTCAGAACGCTTTCGGGGGAGCTTAAGATAAGTGCTCTTACCGTCAAGAAGGCTTACGATAAGCTTGAGGAGGAGAATTTTGTGAGCACAGTCCATGGCAAGGGAACCTTTGTCACGGCTACGGACATGGAGCTTGCCGCAGAAGCCAGACGGCATGCGGTGGAGGAGGATTTCTGCCATGCAGTCGCGAAGGCGAGGACAGTCGGGATGAGCGATGAGGAGATTAAGGAGTTGTTTGCCATAATAATTGAAGAGTGAACGATTGTGAGCAGAGGATAGGAGAGTGAAGTATGATAAAAGCAGATAATCTTGTCAAGAAGTATGGGAATTTCGAACTCGACATATCAATGGAGGTTCAGGAAGGTTATATTACGGGGCTTGTGGGAAAGAACGGAGCCGGTAAGAGCACGGCAATCAAGCTGATACTCGGACTTATAAGACCGGATTCAGGGAATATAACGGTTCTCGGGAAAATGCCGTGCGAGCTTACGGGAAAGGATAAGCAGAAGCTGGGTGTTACGCTTCCTGAGGCGGGTTTTTCGACTTATCTGAATGTGAAGGACATAATCAGAATACTTAAGAAGCTGTATTATGATTTCGATGAAGGAGAGTTCAGAAGCCGGTGTGATAAGCTGAGAATACCGTTGGATAAGAACATAAAGGATTTTTCAACAGGTATGAGGGCAAAGCTGAGAATGCTGGTGGCACTCAGCCATAACGCGAAGCTTCTCATACTTGACGAGCCGACAGCCGGGCTTGATGTTGATGCAAGAAACAGGCTCCTCGATATGCTGCGCGATTATATGGAAAAAAGGCCTGACAGCAGCATATTAATCACATCCCATATATCAACTGACCTTGAAGGGTTATGCGATGACATATACATGATTCATGATGGCAATGTGGTTCTTCACGAGGATACAGATGTACTTCTTGACAAATATGCGGTGCTTAAGGTTGATGAAGCGGCTTATGAAAAACTTGACAAGACATATATTTTAAAGACCAATAAGGAAAGCTTCGGATATTCATGCTTCACAAATGAGAAGCAGTTCTATGTTGAAAATTATCCGGGTATGGTTGTTGAAAAAGGTGGAATTGATGACTTGATTCTTATGTATTCGGGAGGGAAAATGTGATGGCAGGACTTTTTGAGAAAGATATCAGGCTGATTTTGAGAAATAAACAGATGGTGATAGTGGTTGCCTTTATGGCACTCATGATGAGTTTTTCGGGAAGTATTGATATGGTTCTGCCATATATGACCATTTTCGGGACAATATTTTCGGTGAGTACGATAAGCTTTGATGAGGCTGACAACGGATACAGCTATATCATGACACTTCCGGTTACATATAAGGATTATGTGTATGAGAAGTATATGTTCTGCATGGCAGGCGGAATTGCGGCAGGACTGGTTACAATGGTATTTTTCCTTATCGGCACAGGCATAAGAGGAAATGCTGTAGTGACATCGGATATTCTCATGGCTGCTGTTGCGGTATTGCCGCTTATTGTGATTATAGAATCATTTCTAATACCCGTGCAGCTCAGGTTCGGAAATTCAAAATCAAGAATATTTATTATGGTTTTAGTTGGTGCCGTAATTGCAGGTGTGTATGTGATGGAAAGAGTAGTCGGCGATGTGGAGCAGAAGGCGGCAGAGGTCATAAAAGCGGTTGATGGGATAAAGCCGTTATATGTAATAATTGGAGTGGCAGCGGCTACGATGATAATTCTTGCCGTATCTGTCATGTGCAGCATGAGAGTTATGAGGAGGAAGCAGTATTGACAGAGCAGCGAAGCGGATTGGGAATATCATTTATTGTCAGAATTAATATAAGCTTTCACTTATAACATCCGATATATATTATATGTAGATATGAAATCTGACATATATATACACGGATGTATAAGAAAGCTACGGACAGCACGATCTAGTTGTGCTGTCCATTTTTTTACGGAGAAGACAATTCAATCAAATATTGCATTTGGGGAGGAGACTTATGTCACAGAATGTATATGTAAATCTTAAGAGCTTAAAGACAAGTGTAAGCGGTGATGGTCGGACTGCATTTGACAAGCTGAAGACGGTGTTTGGGAAAAATTCGTCAAATGGAGACAAGCCGATGCAGGCTTCCAGGCCGGCAGCATATTCATCAAGAATGGACATGCTGCGAGTTGCGGTGCAGGACTACCTTGACCCGACGGCGGGGATGACGGATGCGCAGAGGGAGAGATTCATAAAGAAGATATATGCCAAGATACAGAGTGGGAAGAAGCTCACACAGGATGAGCTGGCATACCTTAGAAGGTATGACCCGGTCACATATATGAAGGTGGCGCGCATACAGGCACAGAGGGAGGCACTTGAGGCACAGCTTAAATGCTGTAAATCCAAGGAGGAGGCACAGGAGCTGTATACGGATGCGGTGTCACGCATACCGGAGGATGATCCTGCCAGAGCGGAGCTACTGGCGGCTTATGATGATGCGTATGGGGAGTTCAAAAAATCGGATGACTATGGAAGCCTGCCGCAGAAGGATGAGGATAGGGACAAAGAGGCTGGGACAGGGGTCTGACACCGGTGTCCCAGCATTGGGACGCCGGTGTCAGACCCCTGTCCCAAAATGCGGAAAATAAATGGTAAAACTTTGCTTTTCTAACGTGACATTATGGATTTACTAGTGTATAATAGCTCGATAGGACTTAAAGATTTAACGGAGGAAAGAGCTATGATGATAGCAAAGATTCTGGCACTCACCATTTTTATAGTGATGTTTGTGCTCATTATCACGGATAAGATAGAGAAATGTCTTGTCACGCTGTGCTGCGGACTTGCTACGGCGGTTCTGGTATTTGGTCTGTCAATGCACAGCATGGGTGCCTTTACTGAGACACTTAATGTTAGAAACATATTTACGCTCGGTTTCTGGTATGAGGCGGGAAGCTCGTCTGAGAGTACCGGAGGAGTTAACTGGGCGACAATCATATTCCTTGCGGGAATGATGATAATGGTGGAGGGAATGGCAAAGGCGGGATTCTTCCGCTGGCTCTGCATGACCATTGCAAAGCTTGTAAAATATAAGGTAATTCCGATTTTCCTTACATTCATGGTAATGTCCTTTGTGCTTGCCATGTTTATCGACAGTATCACTGTTATTTTGTTCCTTGCGGCAGTTACCGTTGAGCTTGCACAGCTTCTCAAGTTTAACCCTGTGCCGATTATTCTGTCGGAGATATTCTGCGCGAATCTCGGTGGTTCAGCTACAATGTGCGGTGATCCGCCTAATATTATTATAGGTACATCACTTGGATATTCATTTGCCGATTTTGTCATCAACACGGGACTTATCGCGCTGATATCACTCGTCGTTATAGTTGCATATTTTTATCTGTGCTTCAGGAAGGAGCTCGGCAAGGCGGGCACGAATGTGGATATATCCAAGATGCCTTCACCTAAGTCGGCGATAACGGACAAGAAGGCATTTGCAATCAGTACTGTCATATTCTTTATTGCAGTTGCACTCCTTATCACACATGCGCAGACAGGACTCACCGTTGCGTTTATCGGTACATTTATAGCACTCATAACGCTGCTCACATCAGGAAAGAATATAAAGGCAATACTTAAGGGTGTTGACTATAAGACATTGCTCTTCTTTATCGGTCTTTTCTTTGTAGTCGGAGGGCTTGAGCAGACAGGTATTCTTGAGATATTTGCACAGTTCATAGGAAAGGTCAGCGGCGGAAATATAATGGTAATGATAGCAATTATCATCTGGGTATCAGCTATCGCGAGTGCGTTTATCGACAATATTCCGTTTGCAGCTACGATGATACCGGTTATAAAGACACTTTCCGCGACAACAGGTGCAGAACTTTCTGTTCTTTCATGGACACTTGCGATGGGAACAGATATTGGTGGAAGTGCAACTCCTATCGGTGCTTCGGCTAACGTAGTCGGCACATCAATTGCCTCAAGAGAGGGCTACCCTGTAACATGGGGCAAGTACTGCAAGGTTGCGGTTCCTGCGACGGTTATTGTAATTCTTATATCCATGGTCAGCGTTTATGTGAGATACCTCTAGTACACCGAAAAATATGTTTCTGATATATTGACGCCGAAGGCCTGTTTCAGATGCAAGGCGGAGGAATGAGGCGTAGCGGTGGCTATGTTGCTTGACGACAACGCAGCAGATGAAAATCAGGCAATTAAGCCGCAACAACTGCCATGCATACTAATTATTTGAACGCAGAATAAGCAATCCCCCGCTTCAGGTGTGTAGAGCACTAAGCGGTGGGTAAGGGGGATGCGAACTGCGTTCACGAGCAAGCAGCGAAAGTGGATTGTGAATGTCCGCTTTACTTGTTCCTTGTATAAAAATTGTTAGAATATTTCAAATTATATTAAGAAAACTATTTACAAAATAAAGTATTTTAAGTTAAAATATAACTATTCAGAGGCAGCAGGTTTGCAAATGTGATTCTGGATAGTTATATTTGTTTATTGCCTGTTTAAGAGATAACATTTTACAGCAGCATGGAAATTTATCGTCTATTTGGAATCACAGCAATATGCCGGGTAGGAGGCGTTTTATATGGGTGAACAACTTATTATTGCGGTTAGCCGTGAATTCGGAAGCGGCGGTCATGCGGTGGCACAGCTTCTTTCTGAGAAGTACAATATTCCTCTATATGACAGCAATCTGTTGGAGGACATTGCGGATCAGAAGAATCTTGATGCACAGGCTCTTGGAAAGTACGATGAGAAGTCAAAGGCTTCATTTTTTACAAGATCCGTCAGGGGCTTCAGTACCTCGCCGGAGGAGAATCTTGCATGGATGCAGTTCAAGTATCTCAAGGGCATGGCTGATGAGGGCAAGTCATTCGTCATTGTCGGAAGATGCGCGGAGGAGGTTCTCAAGGAGAATCCTAATCTTGTGACAATATTCGTACTTGGAAGTATGGAGAACAAGATTCACAGAATTATGGAGCGCTACCAGACCACAAGAGATAAGGCAGTCAAGCTGATTGAGCAGCAGGATAAGAAGAGAAAGACTTATCACAACCGCTATTGTCAGGGTAAGTGGGGTGACTCAAGAAATTATGATATCTGTATCAACAGCAGGCTTGGTGTAGATAAGACGGCGGATATCCTCGCACATTTTATTGACGATGAGAGAGAGCAGAAGCACTGAATAATATGAACAAAAAAACCGATAGGGCACACATTTTATAGTGCTGCTCTATCGGTTTTTATTGCATATATGCTGTGCTGGAAAATTTTTATAATTGGGTTATAAATCCTTAATCTTCCTCTGTAGAATGTTAATATATCAGGTGGTATAATGTATTCAATGAGCAGTGCCGCAGTATGGCACTTAAGAATATACTTTACATCAGGAGGACAAGGTATGAAGGAAATCAAATCACCTAAGAAGCCGTTGATATTCTACTACGGCATAGTTCTGTTGCTTATAGTTCTGTTTAATCTTATTATATCACCGATTCTTATGGAGCGCCAGGTCATGCAGGTTGACTACGGCACATTTATGAAGATGATAGAGGAAAAGAATATCGGTGAGGTTGAAGTAGGCAATTCGGAGATCGTGTTCACCGACAAGGACAAGCAGATGATTTACAAGACCGGCACGATGGATGACCCTGATCTCACGGAGCGCCTGTACAACGCCGGGGCGACGTTTGCCAAGGAGATTGAAAAGACAACGTCTCCGCTTGTAAGCTTTCTTGTGACAGGCATACTTCCGCTTGTTATTTTCATCGTGCTTGGTCAGTATATGTCTAGAAAGCTCATGCAGCAGATGGGCGGCGGCAAGAATTCCATGGCATTCGGCATGGGAAAGAGCAACGCAAAAATATATGTGCAGTCGACGGAGGGAATACATTTTTCCGATGTTGCAGGAGAGGATGAGGCGAAGGAGAATCTTGCTGAGATAGTGGATTATCTTCACAATCCGTCAAAATACACGGATGTAGGTGCGTCAATGCCGAAGGGACTTCTGCTTGTAGGTCCTCCGGGAACAGGTAAGACAATGCTTGCCAAGGCAGTGGCAGGTGAGGCGAATGTTCCGTTCTTCTCAATATCCGGCTCTGAGTTCGTTGAGATGTTCGTAGGAATGGGAGCATCGAAGGTTCGTGACCTTTTCAGCCAGGCGAAGGAGAAGGCTCCTTGTATTGTATTCATAGATGAGATTGATGCAATCGGTAAGAAGAGGGACGGTCAGCTCGGCGGAAATGATGAGCGTGAGCAGACCTTGAATCAGCTCCTTACGGAGATGGACGGATTTGAAGGAAATAACGGTGTTATCATTCTTGCAGCGACGAACCGCCCTGAGTCACTTGACCCGGCTCTTACCAGACCGGGACGTTTTGACAGACGCGTGCCTGTTGAGCTTCCTGACCTCGCAGGACGTGAGGCGATACTCAAGGTTCATGCGAGAAAGATTAAGCTCTCGGATGATGTTGACTTCCACACAATAGCGCGAATGGCTTCCGGTGCCTCAGGCGCAGAGCTTGCCAACATCATAAATGAAGCCGCGCTCAGAACCGTCAGGAACAACAGAACCATTGTCACACAGGCAGACCTTGAGGAGAGCATTGAGGTCGTTATCGCAGGCTATCAGAAGAAGAATGCTGTTCTCTCTGATGAGGAAAAGAAGATAGTTGCATACCATGAGATAGGTCATGCTCTTGTCGCTGCACTTCAGACTAACTCGGCTCCGGTTCAGAAGATTACCATTATTCCGCGTACCTCAGGTGCGCTTGGCTACACAATGCAGGTGGAGCAGGGTGATAAATACCTTATGAACAAGAAGGAGATTGAGAACAAGATTGCGACCTTCACAGGTGGACGTGCCGCTGAGGAGGTTGTCTTTAACGAGATTACCACAGGGGCATCCAATGATATTGAACAGGCGACGAAGCTTGCGCGTGCTATGATTACCAGATATGGAATGAGTGAAGAGTTCGATATGGTTGCGATGGAGACTGTCACGAATCAGTATCTCGGAGGCGACACCTCTCTTAGTTGCTCCGCAGACACACAGAAGGAGATTGATAAGAAGGTTGTAGAGCTTGTAAAGCGTCAGCATGAGAAGGCTAAGAAGCTCCTTATGGACAACAGGGCTAAGCTTGATGAGCTTGCCATGTACCTGTATGAGAAGGAAACCATTACCGGCGAGGAGTTTATGAAGATTCTCAATAATCAGAAAAATGCCGACAATTCCGCGCAGGCAGAAGCCTCAGGGGACGCAGATAATAAAGAAGGAGAAAGTGCTTCTGAATCGGACACAGTGAATAAAGAACAGCAAAAAGAACAGCAGACTGCTTCTGTGAGAGAGGTGGGTGAGCAGGTATGAAAGAGTATTCACGCTGCAAATGGCTAGAGCTGATAGAGGGCATACTGCTAATCATACTCGGCATAGTTACACTTGTCTGCCCCACAGGAGTGTTCTGGGGCTTCTCAATCATATACGGTATCATGGCGATAGTGACGGGCGTTGCCGACATAATCTTCTATGTCAAGATGGAAAAATACACGGGCTTTGGACCTGTGCTCGCACTCGTATCCGGGGTAATGAGTGTACTTGCCGGAGCGATGCTTCTCATGTATCCTGATGCGGGACAGCTTATAATCGTCATGCTCATACCTATATGGTTTATCGCGCACAGCATATCGAGACTTTCACATCTCCCGCTCGTAAGAATCGGCGCGGGAAGAGTGTATTACATTTTCTCGCTTGTGCTCAACATTATCGGGATTATTCTGGGAGTACTCATGATATTCTCGCCGTCGATAGCACTGTTCTCGGCATCGGTGCTCATAGGGGCTTATCTCATTCTGCTTGGAGTGGACTGCGTTATCATGGCGGGGAGCTTTAGGAAGAACACTAACTGGATGTAATAATAAATCCATCAATAGATATAGTGCGTGGCTGTTTACAGACAAAGCGGTGTATTTATTTGATGAATAAATAGTCCCGGACGTTAAACGTATAATGGTATGGCATCCTGCTAAAACTGGTGTTAAATCGTAGGACTGCCATACCATTATTGTGTTGAACTGGGAATTATATGATATAATGAGCACAAGAGAGTCAATATGTATACACTAAGGAGGGCTGGTGTGAAGGGCTGTATAATAAATTATGATAAGACCTCATTAATAGAGGTGTTTGGCTGCATGAATGATTTTGATAAATATAATTGTCTTATAACCAATATTGAATGTTGTCCCGCAGACAGGGAAATATACGAAATCATGGATGCGGAATACTGCTGGATTGATGGGAAGGAGCTGTTGCGCTTATTGAAAAAAGAGGACTTCCAATGGATATGGGGGGTATTCTCTGTCTTTCCGAAAGCTGTAACATTGGATGAGGTGTTGAAATACGATTATCCGTATGCAGATGGATATACGGGGTTTTGGAAAAGTCCGATTAGCGTACAACATCCGCTGGCAGTTTCGGAAATCGTGGCATGGGATGGCATGTATATATTACTGATAGCTGAAAATGATGAAAGTGTGAATACATTTATGAAAAAAAATATATTCGCAGAGGAGTTGGAAGAGTATAATAGAGAATTAATATAATTAATATATTATCACGTTGAAGGGAGACCACCCATGAGCAGGGGGAAGATTATTGTTGTTGAGGATGAGAGGGATATAAGGGAGGGCTTGCGCGAGCTTCTTGTAAGGGACGGATATGATGTAACTGCGTGCGGAAGCGTGCAGGAGGCTGAGAGAAGTATTGCCGGCGGCGGTGTGGATTTGTACCTGCTCGATGTGATGCTTCCCGATGGAAGCGGCTTCGTGCTGTGTGAGTATATAAGAGGCGAGCTTGGGAGCGATGCTCCGGTTATCTTTTTGACGGCACTTGATGATGAGGACAGCGTTGTAAAAGGGCTTGAGATGGGCGGAAATGATTACCTTGGGAAGCCGTTCAGGAAGAGAGAGCTTATGGCGAGAGTCGGAGCGCATCTTAACAGATACCATAAGAACAATGAGACATACAGAGCCGGTGATTTGGTGTACGATAAGGAGGCGGGAAGAGTGTTTAAGTGTGGACAGGAGCTGGAGCTTAGAAGGAACGAGCTTAAGCTTCTCGGTTTTTTTACGGAAAATCCGGGTATTCTTATACCGCGTCAGAGACTTCTTGAGCTTATGTGGGATATTGACGGCGAATTCGTGGATGACAATACATTGTCGGTGGAGATAAGCCGCCTCAGAAAGAAGCTCGGAAGATGTAAGGATAAGGAGTATATAGACACGGTAAGAGGAATCGGGTACAGATGGAATGAGCGGGAGAACGGATGATGAGCGGAAGATACAGGCATTTTGATATTGCGGTAATAGGACTTGCATGCTGCATTGGAGCACTGGCTCTTGGCGGCATGCTTTTTATGTTGAAGTTTTACATGGGACAGATGCAGAACATGGTCGGAATTGTGTATGAGTACGACGAAAATGCGGCAAATGAGCTGCTTAGAGGTATGTTCACGGGACGTGATGAGAAGGCAGCGGGCGTGGAGGCTGCAAAAAGTCTTGGCTACACAGGAGAAGCCTTCCGTCTGTGGAACAGATTGAATGTATATGGGGCGGTTGCGGCTTTTATGTGCCTGACGTTGGTTATCGTATGCAGTATTGTGTGTCTTGTGGTGATTGGGAGAAAACGTAAGGAATTGACCGATACGGAAAATGAGCATACGATAAACAGACTCACCGAGGATGCCTGTGCAAAGGAAAAGTACTATGCGGACAGGCAGCAGGATATTCAGGTGTTTATGGAAAATGTGACGCACCAGCTTAAAACCCCGCTCGCGGCGGTGATGGTAAATCTCGAGCTGATGGATGGCGGGGATAGAGAGCACGACGAGAGACTTAGGGAGAAGTGCATTGACAACATAGAGCACATGAAGGAGCTCTTGATGATGCTGTTAAATTCTGCCAGACTTCGTGTTAGGAAGCTGCATTTTAACAAGCGGAGAATGGATGCGGCATCACTGGTGAAGAGACTTGCACTCGAAAATGACGGTCTTACCGTTGAGAATATGCCGTCTTGCATGATAGATGCTGATGAGGAGTGGCTCTATCAGGCATTGAATAATATCGTGTCCAACGGACTTGAGTATGGCAGGGTGGTTTTGCGGGGAGCATGCCAAAGTGACATGGTGAGTCTAGGGATAACGGACGAAGGTCCAGGGGTGAAGAAGGAAGAAATGTCAAAGCTGTTTGAGCGCTACTATGTGGGTGAGAACTCAAGGGAGGACAGCACGGGCATAGGCTTAAACCTCGCATATATGGTTGTAAAAGCGCACGGGGGCGATATTGTGGTGCACAGTGCCGATGGTGACACGGGCTGTGTGATAAGGATTATGCTTCCTATATATAGTGTGAAGGAAAAAATAAAAATCGGTGAAGCTGTAAGAGTCCTGTAAGAAATGTGGTGTATGCTCTGAATATAAAGACAGGAAAGCTATTTTGCATAATGAGAGAGGAGCATGAGATATGGACTTAATCAGTGTAAGCAGACGGCGGAGGAGAAAAGAGCTTGTGAGGGTATCACTTATTGTATTTCTTGTGAGCTTTTTTCTTGCCGCCTTTTTGCTGTATCAGAGCCAGATGGAGGAGTATGAAAATCAGAGGAATATAAGGCTGTGCGGGGGCTGGATACTCGAGCAGCCGGGATTTGTTACTACGCCTGAGGCATTGCATCCGTATGTAAAAAAGACGGGTGAGGTGCTCGGAGGCGTGCACGTTTACTTAAATGACGGCGGGGACGCGTTTTCAAATGATATGGGGCTGTATATCGGGACACTTCCCGACAATATGTCCGACATCGGGCGAGTGAGGATATTTGACGGGCGGATGCCTGAGAGCGAGGGCGAGATAGCGCTAACGCTCGGGGCGCTTGAAAGGCTTGGGCTATCGTATGAGCTCGGGCAGCAGATAGAGGTATGCTATGGGAAGTATTACGATTACAGTGAGCTTCACGAAAAAAACATGAATCAGGAGTATCACACAAAGCAGTATGTGGTCACGGGCATCCTCTACAATTATCTTGACCTGTGGTCGACGGGCTCGGGAATGCCGGGCATGATTGTGTCAGCGGAGGATTTTGCCGCACTCGACGCACAGAAGATTCACTTTGGATTTTACAGTCTCAAAGACGAGTATGCGGATGTGAATCCTGAATTTGCAAGGACGCTTGCGGAGGGGGATGCCGCTATGTTCTACAATTCCAAGGTCTATGACGCGGTGCTGTGGGACAGCGAGGTTACGAATGTGTGGGTTTTAATATCCGTCATGGTGATTGGCTGCTGTGCGATGGTATACATAATCATTCAGGAAAACAGGCGGAGAAAGAGTGCGTATTATCTTATGAGGTGCATAGGCGCATCAAAGGGGCAGATAAGGGCGTTCTCGATTCAGGAGAGTGTGTTTACCATGCTCCCGGCGGCAGCGGCGGGTGTGCTTGGGGCGTACCTGATATGTGCCGTGGTGGTGATTTTCGTGAGTAGGGCGGCAGATATAGAATACTTTTTCAACTTTGATGTGGGACTGCTGCTGCGGATTGCAGGAGTTGTTCTTCTCACGATGCTTGTGGCTGTTCTGGCTTCACAGACCACGCTTATGAGCAGGCGAATGGTACAGGGCGAGGGAAAAATAAGTGCGCGCAGGGCAAACCATCTGAGAAAAAAGATACACGGCGGCAGAAACGGAAGAATGATAACGCCAGCTTATGCGGCAAAGCGTCAGAGCGCGCTTCACCCGGTGAGGACGATACTTTTGAGGGTGATAGGAATTGCCGTGTGCAGTGTTGTGCTCTACAGCTTCACCAAAATTTACACGGATATATCATATTATAAGGGCTTTAAGAGCTCTGTGAATGATTTCACAATCGATATGCCGTCAGGCTTTTACTATCAGATTGACTATGAGGATAAGGAGACGGGGATGGTGACGTCGACCAACGCCTCGTTCTATGACACGGATGGCGGTTTTTCAAAAACGGCGCTCAAGAGCATGGAGCTTGTCGAGGGAATCCGCGCGCTGAACTATAATGCGAGGGTGTCAACACATAAGCTTACATGGAACGGCATGGAGCAGTCGGAGTATTATAGGGAGGCTGTCAATGAAGTAACCAAAGTTCACGGGATGAATGGCGGCTATTGGCAGTACGATGACAAGTACGGGGAGATTTTTACGGAAATTTATTGCAGCAATTATGATGACATCTGGGAGGCGTTTGCAAAAAATATCAGGTGGGATGGCGCAGACCGCAAAAGGTTCGAGAGTGGTGAGCAGGTTTTGGTGCTGTTTAACACGGAGGAGACGGACTCATCGCTCACGGCAGGGACAGTAATACATATCCCGACAGCATCGGGAAATATAGATGTAGAGGTTGCGGTTGTCGGAACTTCGGCAAATGTGTCGGACGGTGTGCCTTATGGCGGAAAATATTACACAATATACGGCTCAGAAGCGCTCGGAGAGCGGATTGCGGCTGCCGACGGCAAGGAATTTAAGTATACGCAGGCGGAATTTATATTTGACAATTACAGGGATGCCGAATTTACCGCGCAGCAGTTGTCCATAATCGCCGTGAGAAATGGCGGAAGCTACACTTCAAGATATGGCGAACTGAAAAATCAATACAAATCCATAATGCACGAGTTTTTTATGTATGGATGCTTTGTGGCGGCGCTGTTTTTCATGTTTGCGGTCATAAGAATAGCAATCCTGCAGGATAATATTGCAGGGCTCCGCGAGACGATGGCAAAATACAAGCAGGAGGGTGTGGATGACGGCTTCCTCATAAAACAGTCGGCGTGCGATGCGGCAAAGGACGGCTTGTCGCTGCTTGCTTCGATTCCTGTTTTTGTGGCGATATACGGCTTTGTCTATGTAAATCAGATAAAAAAGGCTGCGATAACGGGCGGATGGCTGACATCGCACAGGCTTGGCAGGATATTCTCATTCTCGACGGTGGAGGAGGGAATGAGGCTGGTTCCGATACAGCTCTTAGACCTTCCATATGAATGGAATTTTGTGATTGTTTCGGTGATTGTCATTGTATTTGTAATTGTGGGCACGATGATGATGGTAAGAGAGCTCAGAGCCGGAAGGCTGTAAAATGCGAGGCATTCGGGAATGAAAGTTTGAAAGAAAAACTTTCAAACTACTTATTGGTGGCAGTACTGCAAGCAATGCTTGCAGTATGCAGGGGTATAAATATGACTTTGGGAAAGGACTGGTATTAATATGGGAAAGGATATTGTTTTAGAGGCGGTGAATGTGTCAAGGACTTATGAGGGCAGAGTCCCGGTCATGGCACTTAGAAATTGCAGTGTTGCGTTTGAGAGAGGCGAATTTGCAGCGATAATCGGAAAGAGCGGTTCGGGAAAATCAACACTCTTAAGGATACTTGGAACGCTCGATGTTCCGGATGAGGGCACGGTAAAGATTGGCGGAGCGGACATATACGGCGGAGGCACGAAGCTTTCGGATAAGCAGCTCTCCGAGTTCAGGAGAAGAAATATAGGCTTTGTATATCAGGACTACAACCTTTTCCCGGAGTACACGGCATACGAGAATATAGTTTTTCCGGTGCATCTCGACAAAAGGCGCGAGGACAGGGAAGAAGTGATTGAGATTATGGAAAAGTTAGGCATTGAACATTGCAGGGACAAGTTTCCGTTCGAGATGTCCGGCGGTGAGAAACAGAGAGTGTCGCTTGCGAGAGCACTTGTCAACAAGCCCGCAGTGATACTTGCCGACGAGCCGACAGGAAATCTTGATGCAGAGACCTCATCCGAGGTCGCAGCACTTCTACGCAATGCGTCCGACATGTTCGGGCAGACTATCGTGATGGTGACGCATGACAGGCAGATGGCGGATTTTGCGGACAGGGTGCTGGTGATAAAGGACGGGGTGGTGCGGTAAGGCAGCTTTTTTCTGAAGCAAAGACTGAAATTCGTTAAAATTATTCATAGCTGCACTCCTTTAGGGAACTTTTATAAGACATTTTATAAGAAAAGTTCCCTAAAATTATATACATGATGTTGGGGTCAAAACATGCCAACTTAATTTAAGGGTGTATAACGTATTATGTTTGGGAGTATCCAAAAGTTTGTGTAAACCTCCAAACTGATGTAAGATATAATTACTC
>OGUD01000572.1_pt1 | contig 29832 bp, 29 predicted proteins | sample 1573671 | NCBI WGS metagenome assembly OGUD01 (sample SAMEA2582065, study PRJEB24529) | metagenome | biome: Human gut stool | place: China | collected 2011 | reverse complement strand
AACAATTGAATTTTTCAGACAGTTATATTAGAATAGAAGTATAGTTTGTACGGTAAGGACGTGAAAAGAATGGCAAATATCAGTAATACACAATATTTTAAAGCGGTACAGGAAGATAAAAAACTGGAGGTCGGTGAGGTCCTCCGTGAGGTTTACGAGGCGCTCACGGAAAAGGGATACAACCCGATCAACCAGATCGTCGGCTATATCATGTCTGGTGATCCGACCTATATTACAAGCTACAAGAGCGCAAGAAGCCTGATCATGAAGGTGGAACGTGATGAGATCCTGGAAGAACTGATGGAGAATTATATCGATACGAGACTCCGCTAGTTTCTGGGAAAGATAAGAAAGAATATGCAGACAGCCGGGAATCACCGGCTGGTTTTGCTATGAGGAAAAACAGATAGGATAATATACGTTATGAGAATACTCGGACTGGATTTCGGTTCAAAGACCGTAGGAGTCGCAGTCAGCGACGGACTTCTTCTGACGGCACAGGGTGTCGAGACCATCGAGCGCAAGGACGAGAATAAACTGCGCAAGACATGTGCCCGGATCGAGGAGCTGATCGCGGAGTACGAGATCACGGAGATCGTGCTGGGACTTCCGAAAAATATGAACAATACAGAAGGAGAGCGCGTCGAAAAGACGAAAGCTTTCGGAGAAATGCTGGAGCGCCGTACCGGACTTCCGGTGCATTACTGGGATGAACGTCTCACGACCGTTGCTGCGGAACAGATCCTGATAGAGAGCGGAGTGCGCCGCGAGAACAGAAAAGCGGTGATCGATAAAGTCGCTGCGGGGCTGATCTTACAGGGTTATCTGGACTGCCTGAAAACGAAGGAAAAAGAATAATACGAAACGATACCTGAGAACTTTTCGTTACTGTACATGTAACCGCTGCCGTGCATCCGGAAGAAGCTGCCGGTGGAAGGTTCTGTAAGTGAAGGTCTTGAAAAGTTACACATTTTTCAGAGACAGGAGAATATGTATGGAAGAGAGAAAAATCACATTGGTCGACGATGACCAGACACTGGAATTCTATGTTGTGGAGGAGACAAAATTAAACGGGGCAAACTATCTTCTTGTCACAGACGCGGAAGATGACGACGAGGAAGGCGACTGCTATATCTTAAAGGATATGTCCGGCGCAGACGAGTCTGATGCCCTCTATGAGTTCGTGGAAGATGAGGACGAGCTGGAAGGTCTCATGAAGATCTTCGCGGAGCTTCTTGACGACGTGGATCTCGAGAAACAGTAGAGCACGTACAAAAAGCAGAAAACAAACATTTAATACACAGATACAGACAAATAATCGTATTGACAGTCAGGAAACTTGCCCGTCTGGATGACGGGAAAAAGGCGGGCCTGGTGCTTGGAAAAGAAGCTGATCGAATGCAGGACCGGTTGCTGTCTGCGCAGAACGCTGGCAGCAGGAAGGTTTTCGGAGGACAGATGTTGGGGGACAATGAAAATGAACGACGAAACGGTAAAAGGACTGCTGCGCAAGGCAGGACTCAAAGTAACAAATCAGCGTATGATGGTACTTGATATTATTGCGTCCCATCCAGCGGAACATCTGACTGCGGAAGAAATTTATGATTTAGCGAAAGTAAACAGCCCGGAGATCGGACTGGCTACGATATACAGGACCGTACAGGTCCTTTTAGACCTGCATGTAATCGACAAAGTCACATTTGATGACGGTTTTACCCGGTATGAGCTGAACGGTGAAGAAAGCGCGTCGGGACACCGCCACCACCATGCCATCTGTACCGGCTGCGGAAAGGTGTATTCCCTGGAATCAGACCTTTTGGACAGTCTGGAAGAGGAGGTTATGGAGAAACTGGGCTTTCTCGTGACAAACCACGAGGTAAAGCTCTATGGACTTTGCAGTGAATGCAGGACGAAGAATGAAAATAAGAAAGAGGTTATGAATCGTGAAGAACGTGAAGAATGATACAGCAGACTGCAAAGTCAAAATTATCCCTCTCGGGGGACTGGAACAGATCGGAATGAACATGACAGCCATCGAGTACGGCGACAGCATCATCATTATGGACTGCGGACTTGCATTCCCCAGTGATGACATGCTTGGAATCGATCTTGTCATTCCGGATGTGACCTATCTAAAAGATAATTATGAGAAAGTAAAAGGATTCGTTATTACCCACGGTCATGAGGACCATATCGGAGCGCTTCCGTACGTGTTAAAAATGGTGAACGCGCCGGTCTATGCGACAAAGCTGACCATGGGCTTAATTGACCATAAACTCGAAGAGAACAACATGCTGCGCAGCGTAAAGCGCAAGGTCGTAAAGCACGGACAGTCCATCAATCTCGGCTGTTTCCGCGTAGAATTTATCAAGATGAACCACTCCATTGAGGACGCGGCTGCCCTTGCGGTATTCACACCTGCGGGAATCATCTTAAATACCGGTGATTTCAAGATCGACTACACTCCGGTATTCGGCGATGTGACAGACCTCCAGAGATTGGCAGAGCTCGGAAAGAAAGGTGTTCTTGCCCTTCTCTGCGACTCCACAAACGCGATTCGTCCTGGATTTACCATGTCCGAGAGAACCGTCGGAAAGACCTTTGATGCGATCTTTGCGGAGCATCAGCAGAACCGTATCATTGTTGCGACATTCGCTTCCAACGTGGACCGTGTCCAGCAGGTCATCAACTCCGCATGCAAGTACGGCAGAAAAGTCGTTGTGGAAGGCCGCAGCATGGTCAACGTCATCGGAACTGCCCAGGAGCTCGGATATATCAATATCCCGGATGGAACGCTCGTGGATATTGAACAGTTAAAGAATTATAAGGAGGAGGATACCGTCCTCATTACAACAGGAAGCCAGGGTGAGTCCATGGCAGCCCTTTCCAGAATGGCATCCTCCATGCACCGAAAGGTCTCCATCACTCCGCGCGATGTGGTCGTTTTAAGCTCCACACCGATTCCGGGAAATGAGAAGGCTGTTTCCAGAGTGATCAACGAGCTCTCTATGAAGGGCGCGAAGGTCATCTCTCAGGATACCCATGTATCCGGACACGCCTGCCAGGAGGAGATCAAGCTGATCTACGCGTTAGTACGCCCGAAATTTGCGATCCCGATCCACGGCGAATACCGCCACAGAATGGCACAGAAGGAGCTTGCGATCTCTCTTGGAATCCCGAAGGAGAATGTTGTGATGCTCCACACAGGAGACGTGCTTGAGATCGGTGAGAGCGGAGCGGACGTCATCGATCATGTACAGTCCGGCGGTGTTCTCGTTGACGGACTCGGCGTCGGAGATGTCGGAAACATTGTACTCCGCGATCGTCAGAATCTTGCCCAGAACGGCATCATCATCGTTGTCCTGACGCTGGAGAAGCATTCCAATATGCTGCTCTCCGGACCGGATATCGTATCCCGAGGATTTGTCTATGTGCGTGAATCCGAGGATCTGATGGAAGAGGCTCAGGCAATCGTGGATCAGGCTGTGGCAGACTGCTTAGAGCGTCACGTGTCTGATTGGGGCAAGATCAAGAACATCATCCGTGACAGCTTAAGCGACTTCTTATGGAAACGAATCAAGAGAAACCCGATGATCCTTCCGATCATCATGGAAGTTTAAATGAACCCAGTTAGCCGTGCACCGAGCTGGGCTGAAAATTGTGTTGCAAGCTTGCTTGCATAAGCAATTTTTGGCACAGCTCAGTATAGGGGGGAACGCCCCCGACTTCTTGTTTTCATGCACATGAAAACAAGAAGATACACGGCGGAGCTACCTGCAAGGGAAATGATATGAGCAAGATAACGAGAGAAATCAACAAAATCAGCCTGTTTGTCATCAGCACATCCGGAAGGATCATCCTGTACGGTCTCGCTGCGGTACTCATTGTTACGGGGGCGAGAAGCGCCTACTCCTTCGGACATGGGATCTTCTACGCGCCGGCAATGGAAGCAGAGCCTGGAACAGAAAAGAGTATCAAACTGGACGGGGATGAGTCGGTGGAAGAGGTCGGAAAGATCTTAAAGAAAGCCGGTCTGATCCGCGATGCCCGCACATTTACGATCCAGGCAAAATGCTATGGATATGAAGTGAACGCGGGAACCTACGAGTTAAACACCTCGAAGGATTCCAAGGAGCTGATCAATATTTTAAAGGAAAATCCGGACGATACCGCGAAGGAAGACACAAAATCATGATCACGGAGAACAGACTTACGACTTATATAAATTCCCTGGCCCAGGGAGACGGACCGCTTATTGAGACGATCGCTGAGAATGCTGTGAAGAACAGGGTTCCGATCATCCGCAGGGAGACAGCATCGCTCTTAAAGACGATGGTGACGCTGGTGGCTCCGAACCGGATCCTTGAAGTTGGAACTGCGGTCGGATACTCGGCACTTTTGATGGCATCGGTGATGCCAAAAGAGTGCCGGATCACGACCATTGAAAAATATGAAAAGAGGATCCCGGAGGCGAAGGAAAACTTCCGCCTTGCTGGGATGGAAGAAAAAATCACGCTGCTGGAGGGCGATGCCGGGGAAATCCTTGCGGGTCTTTCCGGCTCCTTTGATTTTATCTTCATGGACGCGGCAAAGGGCCAGTACATCAACTGGCTGCCGGATATCCTGCGCCTTCTGCGGGATGGCGGACTTTTAATGTCTGACAATGTCCTCCAGGACGGAACGATCATGGAATCGCGTTACGCGGTGGAGCGCCGTGACCGGACGATCCACGAGCGGATGCGGGAGTATTTATATACGTTAAAACATATGGATGAATTCGAGACTTCGATCCTGCCGGTGGGCGACGGGGTCGCGCTCAGTGTGAAAAAAGGAAGCGGTCCGGCAAAATAGAGGCGGACTTGTTTCACGCGGTCAGCGCAGCGGGTCTGCAGACCGGTTGAACATTTGGAAAGGATGAATTATGAGAAAAACAGAACTTCTGATTCCGGCAGGAAGCCTTGATGTCTTAAAGACAGCCGTTATCTACGGCGCTGATGCTGTATATCTCGGCGGTGAGGCATTCGGCCTCCGCGCCAAGGCGAAAAACTTTACGAACGAAGAGATCATGGAGGGCATCAAATTTGCCCATGACCACGGCGTAAAGGTGTATATCACAGCGAATATCCTCGCGCACAACGACGACCTTGCGGGTGTTGAGGAGTATTTTGAGGAGTTAAAGACGATCCGTCCGGACGCTCTCATTATCTCAGACCCGGGTGTTTTCACCATCGCAAAGCGGGTACTCCCGGATATGGAGATCCATATCAGCACCCAGGCGAACAATACAAACTATGGAACATATCTCTTCTGGCATGAGCTCGGCGCAAAGCGTGTGGTTTCCGCCAGAGAGTTATCTTTAAAGGAGATCAAGGAGATCCGGGAGCATATCCCGGAGGACATGGAGATCGAGAGCTTCATCCACGGCGCGATGTGCATTTCCTACTCCGGAAGATGCCTGCTCAGCAACTTCTTTACGGGCCGCGACGCGAACCAGGGTGCCTGTACCCATCCGTGCCGCTGGAAATACTCCGTTGTGGAGGAGACGAGACCGGGCGAGTATATGCCGGTATACGAGAATGAGCGAGGAACCTATATTTTCAACTCCAAGGATCTCTGCATGATCGAGCATGTGCCGGAGATGATCGACGCCGGAATCGACAGTTTTAAGATCGAAGGCCGCATGAAGACGGCGCTCTATGTGGCAACAGTTGCCAGGACCTACCGCAAAGCCATCGATGACTATCTGGAGAATCCGGAGAAATATAAAGCGAACATGGAGTGGTACAAGGAAGAGATCGGAAAGTGCACTTACCGTGAGTTTACCACAGGTTTTTACTTTGGAAAACCGACGTCCGAGACCCAGATCTACGACAGCAACACGTATGTAAAGAACTATATCTATCTCGGAACTGCGGAAGAGCGCGATGCGAGAGGATTCGCGAAGATCGAGCAGAAGAATAAGTTCTCCGTCGGTGAGACCATCGAGATCATGAAACCGGACGGAAGAAATATTTCCGCCCTCGTCCGCGGCATCTACACCGAGGAAGGCGAGAGCCAGGAGAGCGCACCGCATCCGAAACAGGTCCTCTACATCGACCTGGACGGGGAAGTGGAGCAGTACGATATTCTGCGAAAGAAAGAGGCAGAGTAAGAGATTACCGGGTGGCGATTCCCTGAGTAGAAATGTTCACAGCACACAGAGCTGGCTGGGATCCTGCGGGGCTGGAGGGAAACATTTTCAGAGTTGACAGAATTGCAGATAATAATGTGAAAGACTGGAAAGGAGGCATAATTGTGGCGGTAGTTTTTGGCATCCTTGGAATATTATGCCTCATTTATTACGGCGTGATCGTGATCTACTCCGGCGCGGGAACTTCGTTCTCGGCGATCTGGATCATACTGGCGCTGGGATTTTTTGCCGCGGCCGCGGTGATGAAGTTTTACCCGAGATTCCGCGACAAGATTCCGGTGCAGCTGGAAGTGGCGGTGATCACGTTTTTTTCAGCCATCGCCTTTATTTTTGTCGTGGTGGAACTCATGATGGGTTTCAGCGCTATCTCCTTCCAGAAGGAGAGTGTGAACTACGTGATCGTCCTCGGCGCCCAGGTGCGCGGAAACAAGATCAGCCGCACCCTGGAGCGGCGCCTGGATAAGGCGGTGGAGTACGCGGCCTATCATCCGAACACGGTGTTCGTTCTTTCCGGCGGACAGGGCGATGATGAGGATGTGACAGAGGCATCCGCTATGTACCGATATATGAAGAGCCGTGGGGTGCCGGATTACCAGCTCCTCTTAGAGGAATCGTCCCGCAGCACTTACGAAAATATGGTATACAGTAAGATTCTGATTACGGAAAGAGAACGTCTCCGCCGGGCAACGCTGCGCGCGGCCATGGCGGAATACGGTTACCTTCTTCCGCCGGATGAGGAAATCACGATCCGCGTGGGCATCCTCACCAGCAATTTCCACGAACTCCGGGCAAAAGGAATCGCAAGACACGTCGGAATCCCGAATGTCAGCGGAATTTCCGCGAAGTCGGATCCGGTGCTTTTTGCACATTTTTGTGTCAGAGAGTGTTTTGCGATATTAAAAGATAAATTTGTGGGAAATATGTAAATAAGGGCATCAAGGTCAGGAATCCGACGCAAGCTTGCCTGCAGGAGAGGGCATGACCTTGAGACCCGCCAAAAACATGAGTAAGCAGCCATTTTTTCGCAGAAAAAATGAGCGGATTACGAATGTTTTTGAGGGTGCTATGTGCCGGTGGCACATGATCAGCACCGACCGGAGCGGAGCGCAGACGTGGAAGCACGAAGTGCGGAGCGATCCGGTTACAACTATAGCCTAAAGCACAACAGAAAGGACATTCAGATATGGAGAGCCAGATTGAATCAGTCAAAGCCCTTGACGCGTACCGGCTTCGGCAGGTAAAACATATCCCGGAACTGAATTCCGACGGTATGATCTTAGAGCATAAAAAAACAGGCGCAAATATTTTCCTCATGAGCAACGAGGACAATAATAAAGTATTCTGCATCGGTTTCCGGACGCCGCCGTCAGACAGCACCGGCGTTCCGCATATCATCGAGCATACCGTGCTCTGCGGATCTGATAAATTCCCGGTGAAGGATCCATTTGTGGAGCTCGTCAAGGGATCCTTAAACACCTTTTTAAACGCCATGACTTACCCGGATAAGACCGTTTATCCGATCGCAAGCTGTAACGACACTGATTTCCAGAACCTCATGGACGTTTACATGGACGCGGTCTTCCACCCGAATATCGGAAAAGAGAAGAAAATCTTCATGCAGGAAGGCTGGCACTACGAGCTGGAAGATCCGGAAGGCGAGCTCACCTACAACGGCGTTGTATACAACGAGATGAAGGGCGTGTTCTCCTCCCCGGAGAGCGTCCTGGACAGCTATATCCATACGGCAATGTTCCCGGATACCTGCTACGGCGTGGAGTCCGGCGGAGATCCGGAAGACATTGTAAAGCTGACCTACGAGGATTACCTCGCGTTCTATCATAAATATTATCATCCGTCCAACAGCTATATCTACCTCTACGGCGATATGGACATGACGGAGAAATTAAGATGGCTGGATGAGGAGTACCTCGGAAAGTACGACAGAAAAGAGATCGATTCTGAGATCCAGATCCAGAAGAAATTCAAGGAACCCATCGAGAGGGAGATCTTCTACTCCGTATCCGAGTCCGAGAGCCTTGACCACGCGACCTACCTTTCCATCAATACCCAGGCGGGAAATGAACTCTCCCCGAAGGAGTATGTGGCATTCCAGATCCTGGAGTATGTGCTCTTAGATGCCCCGGGCGCGCCGCTTAAGAAAGCGCTTCTGGATGCCGGGATCGGCGATGACATCATGGGCGGCTACGAGTATGGGATCTTACAGCCGTATTTCTCCGTGATCGCGAAGAACGCGGAGAGAGAGCAGAAGGACGAGTTCGTAAAGATTGTAAAGGCGGAGTTAAAGAAGCTCGCGGACGGCGGCATCGACAAAAAGTGCCTGAAAGCCGGAATCAACAACTATGAATTCCAGTACCGCGAGGCGGATTATGGCTCCACGCCGAAGGGACTCATGTACGGTCTCCAGTGCCTGGACAGCTGGCTCTACGGCGGCGATCCGATGATGCACTTAGAGTATGAGGACACCTTCGCGGCGTTGAAGAAAGGCGCGGACAGCGGATATTTTGAGGGACTGATCAGGACATACCTTCTCGACAACCCGTACGAGGCTGTTGTGATCGCGAGCCCGAAGAAGAACCTCACCGCACGGATCGAGGAGCAGACGGCGAAAAAGTTAAAAGAATATAAGGACAGTCTCTCCAAAGAGGAGATCGAGACTCTGGTACGCCAGACGAAGGAATTAAAGGAATACCAGGATACCCCGTCACCGAAGGAAGATCTCGAGAAGATCCCGATGCTCACGAGAGAGGGGATCGGAAGGGAACCGGCGAAACTGATCTTCGAGGAGACGAAGCTGGACGGCATCACAGTGGTCCGCCACAACATGTTCACATCAGGGATCGGTTATCTGAAGGTCCTCTTCAACACGGACCGGATTCCGATGGAGGATCTGCCGTATCTCGGACTCTTAAAATCTGTCCTTGGATATGTGGATACGAAAAATTACAGCTACAGCGATTTAAGCAGCGAGATCTTTTTAAACAGCGGTGGAATTTCCTTCTCCGTGACATCTTACCCGGATCTCACAAAGGCAGGAAGCTTCACAGGTGTCTTTGTCTGCAGCGCGAGAGTGCTCTACGAGAAGCTTGACTTCGGCTTCGAGATCTTAGAGGAGATCATTAACCGCTCTGTTCTCGATGATGAGAAGCGGTTAAACGAGATCTTAAGCGAGGGAAAATCAAAGTCCCAGATGAAACTCATGGGATCCGGCCACACGGCGGCAGTCGCGAGAGCCACATCCTACTTCTCTGACACCTCCTACTATAACGATATGACAGGCGGGATTGGATACTTTAAGTTCCTGGAGGACTGTGCGAAGAACTTTGACGAGAAGAAGAGCGAGATCATCGCAGGTCTGAAGCGTGTGATGGAAGCTCTTTTTACAAGGGAGAACATGACCGTCAGCTACACGGCGGACGACGAGGGATTCTCTTACCTCGGGAATGCTATGAAGAAGCTCTCTGAGAAGCTTCCGGCGGGCAGCGGAAAAATCTATCCGTTTACGGCACCGAAGGAGAATTTAAACGAGGGATTTACTTCTTCCTCAAAGGTCAACTATGTGGCACACTGTGGAACCTTCGCGGGAAGCGGATATTCCTACACAGGCGCGCTTCGGATCCTGAAGGTGATGCTGAGCTACGATTACCTCTGGATCAACATCCGCGTGAAGGGCGGCGCTTACGGCTGTATGAGCGGCATTGGACGTTCCGGCGAGGGATATTTTGTCTCTTATCGCGATCCGGAAGTGAAGAAGAGCGATGATATCTATCTCGGCATTCCGGCTTATCTGGAGAACTTCGAGGCGGATGAGCGCACCATGACAAAATATGTCATCGGAACCATCAGCGATATCGACACACCGCTGACTCCGTCCTTACAGGGAAGCCGCGGCCTCTCCGCATGGTATTCCGGAGTGACGGACGAGATGCTGAAGAAGGAGCGCGAGGAGATCTTAAACGCGACTGTGGAAGACATCCGCGCCCTTGCACCGATCACGAAGGCGATCCTTGAGACTGGCGCGGTATGCGTGGTCGGAAATGAGGATAAGATCAAGGCAGACAGCGAGATATTTAAGGAGATCAAGCCGCTGTTTGCATAATACCAAGGGAAAAAAGGCCGGAACTTCGACGCAGGCTTGCCTGCAGGAGAAGTTTTGACCTTTTGGCCCGCCAAAAGCATGAGTAAGTAGCCATTTTTCGAAGAAAAATGAGCGGATTACGAATGCTTTTGAAGGTGCTATGTGCCGGTGGCACATGTCCAGCACCGACCGGAGCGAAGCGTAGATGCGGGAGCAATTCGGTATGGGAGAGATACATATAAAAGAATTAAGGAGATTTCATGAAAAAGGGATATAAATCTGGTTTTGTGACATTGATCGGACGCCCGAACGTTGGTAAGTCCACGCTGATGAACCACCTGATCGGACAGAAGATCGCGATCACATCGGAAAAACCGCAGACCACGAGAAATAGGATCCAGACTGTGTATACAGATGAACACGGGCAGATTATCTTCCTCGATACACCGGGCATCCACAAGGCAAAAAACAAACTCGGCGAGTACATGGTGAATGTTGCGGAGCACACACTCCGCGAGGTGGATGTGATCCTGTGGCTCGTGGAGCCGGGGACCTACATCGGTTCCGGCGAGCAGCATATCTTAAAGGTGCTGCAGACGGTAAAGACGCCGGTGATCCTCGTCATCAACAAAATCGATACGGTGAAGAAAGAGGACATCTTAAAGACTATCGAGACCTATAAGGACGCGTACCACTTTAAAGAGGTGATCCCGGTATCCGCGATGAAGAAGACAAACACGGATACCCTGATTCACACGATCTTCCAGTATCTGCCGGAGGGACCGCAGTATTACGATGAGGACACTGTCACAGACCAGCCGATGCGCCAGATCGCCGCGGAGTTGATCCGCGAGAAGGCACTCCGCATGATGTCTGACGAGATCCCCCACGGAATCGCAGTCACCATCGAGCGCATGACAGAGCGTGACAATGGTATCTTTGACATTGATGCCACGATCATCTGCGAACGTGAGTCCCATAAGGGAATCGTCATCGGAAAAGGCGGCCAGATGTTAAAACGCATCGGTACCTCCGCCAGGATCGAGATCGAAAACCTTATGGACACGAAGGTCAACTTAAAGCTCTGGGTCAAGGTCCGCAAGGAATGGAGAGATTCCGAGCTCTACATGAAGAACTACGGTTATAATTCGAAAGACATTTAAGATATGAGAGAACAGGTGATTCTGACCGGGATGGTCATCAAATCCGCCCCGGCGGGCGAATACGACAGAAGACTTGTGATCCTGACCTGTGAACGGGGAAAGATCACGGCTTTCGCCAGAGGCGCAAGAAGACCGGGAAGCACGCTGATGGCGGCATCCGCGCCTTTTGTATTCGGCACGTTTGCCCTCTATGAGGGCCGGGATGCCTACTCTCTCGTCTCTGTGGATGTACAGAACTACTTCCGGGAGATCACGGAGGATATGGAGGCGGCGTGTTACGGCTCCTATTTTCTGGAGTTTGCGGACTACTACGGGAGAGAAAATCTGGAGGCAGTGGAGACCTTAAAGCTTCTCTATCAGTCCCTCAGGGCGCTCTTGAAAAGCGCGATCCCCAATCGCCTTGTGCGGGCAGTCTTTGAACTGAAACTCATGGAGATCAACGGTGAGTATATGGAAAAGCCTCTGGGAAGACTGGAAGATTCCACGATCTATACCTGGGAGTATGTCCTTGCGTCGCCGGTGGAAAAGCTCTATACCTTTACGGTCACAGAGAAAGTTCTGGAAGAATTTACGAAGTGCGTAGCGGAAAATAAGCGGCGATTCGTAGATAAAACCTTCCATTCACTTGACATTTTGGATGTTCTTGTATATAAATAGGGTAATCCTTAAAAATAGCGGACATCTGTGCGGCTTATTCGTACAGTCGGAGATACCGGAATATCCGTGCGTAACGATGAAGGTACTGGAGCGTTGCGGATTTTTAGGGATAAGGAGGAATTCATGAAAAAAGGACAGACGGCAGCAGCCATTCTCCTTCTTTCGCTTGCCTTAAACGGCTGCGGCGGAGGAAACGGAACGACCGCATTTGCCCCGACGGAGACCAGCCTTTATGTCACAAAGGAAGGAACCGTTACCAGCGCAGATGTGGAGACTTACGAGAATGATTACTACAGTGCTGATGAATTAAAAGCTTACGCAGAAGAAATGCTGGGCGTGTTTGAGAGTGGAAATCAGTCCGGAAGCAGCGAAAAAAAGGCTGAGATCGCGGAATGCACCGTGAAGGACGGAACCGCAAAGCTTCTCATCACATTTCCGGATGCGGAGGAATATCTTCGTTTCGCGGAGGAATATCCGGATACTGAGAGTGGGATCCGGATTGAGAGCCTGGATGTCGTTTCCGTTCCGGATGGGGTGGAAAAGGGCTATATCGTCGGATCCACGTTCTACAAGGCGGGAGACGAGAATACCGAGGTCTCCGCTGTGGATATAACAAAACAGAAAAAGCTCTATGTGGTATGTGTGAAGGGCAGCGCAAAGATCCAGACAGACGGACAGGTCCGGTATGTGTCTGAGGGTGTGACCCTTAACGGAAGTATGGCCGAGACACCGGAAGGTGAAACGTCCTATATTATATTCAAATAGTGAAAAACTGTTCAGCCGGTCTGCGCGTTTTCCTGCGCCGGCCGTAAGAAAACACTGTTTGAAGGGCTGGACAGTTACAATAGAAGAATTACTCTGCCGCGCAGACCAGCACGGACAGAAAGAGATCAAGAGGAGAGTCACAATGGAAAAGACAATGGAAAAAATTGTAGCACTTGCGAAATCCAGAGGCTTTGTATATCCGGGTTCCGAGATTTACGGAGGTCTTGCAAACACATGGGATTACGGAAATCTGGGTGTAGAGCTTAAGAATAACGTAAAGCGCGCATGGTGGAAGAAATTCATTCAGGAGAACCCGTACAACGTAGGTGTTGACTGCGCGATCTTAATGAACTCCCAGACATGGGTGGCATCCGGACATATCGGCGGTTTCTCCGATCCGTTAATGGACTGTAAGGCATGTAAAGAGCGTTTCCGTGCCGATAAGCTCATCGAGGACTACATGGCAGAGAAAGGCGTTGAGCCGGAGACTCCGATCGACGGCTGGAGCCAGGAGCAGATGAAGAAGTACATCGATGATAACCAGATCCCGTGTCCAAGCTGCGGAAAGCATGACTTTACTGATATCCGTCAGTTCAACTTAATGTTCAAGACATTCCAGGGCGTTACCGAGGATGCAAAGAACACGGTTTACTTGAGACCGGAGACAGCACAGGGTATCTTCGTAAACTTCAAGAACGTACAGAGAACATCCAGAAAGAAAGTTCCGTTCGGTATCGGACAGATCGGTAAGTCCTTCCGTAACGAGATTACACCGGGTAACTTCACATTCCGTACCAGAGAGTTCGAGCAGATGGAGTTAGAGTTCTTCTGCAAACCGGGTACAGACCTTGACTGGTTCGCATACTGGAAACAGTACTGTATCAAGTGGCTGCAGGATCTCGGCATCAAGCCGGACGAGATGCGCGCCCGCGACCATTCTCCGGAAGAGCTTTGCTTCTACAGTAAGGCAACCACAGACCTTGAGTTCTTATTCCCGTTCGGCTGGGGAGAGCTTTGGGGAATCGCAGACAGAACCGATTATGACCTGACGCAGCATCAGAATGTATCCGGTCAGGATATGTCTTACTTTGATGATGAAGTAAATGAGAAATACATTCCGTATGTAATCGAGCCGTCTCTTGGTGCAGACCGTGTGACACTTGCATTCCTCTGCTCCGCATACGACGAAGAAGAATTAGAGGGCGGAGATGTGCGTACCGTTATGCACTTCCATCCGGCGATTGCACCGGTGAAGGTTGGTATCCTTCCGTTATCCAAGAAGTTAAACGAGGGTGCAGAGAAGGTATATGCAGAGCTTTCCAAGTACTATAACTGTGAGTTCGATGACAGAGGAAATATCGGTAAACGTTATAGAAGACAGGATGAGATCGGTACGCCATTCTGCGTAACCTATGACTTTGATTCTGAGACAGACGGAGCTGTAACCGTTCGTGACAGAGATACCATGGAGCAGGTTCGTATCCCGATCGCAGAGTTAAAGAGCTATTTTGAGGAAAAATTAAGCTTCTAATTACTGGAAAAATCAGTGATTAGGACAGGATGAGGCGGCTGGATCTTATGTCAGACCGCCTCTTTCTTCTATAAAATAGAAAAATGCGATAGTTTGAGTATGAAACTGTCCGTGCAGGAAAGACATAAAGGAAAGAAAAACAAGATGGAAAAGAAGAGAATCATCCTGGCATCCGGTTCCCCAAGACGGAAAGAACTGCTTCTGCAGATCGGAATCGTCCCGGAGATCATCGTGAGCCACGTGGAGGAGAAGATCACATCGGATGAGCCCTCGGTGGTAGTTATGAGCCTTGCGGAGCAGAAAGCCGTTGATGTTGCGGAAGATATGCCGGAAGGCGCGGTAGTCTTAGGATCTGATACGGTCGTTGCGGCAGATGGAAAGATCCTCGGAAAACCGAAGAGCCATGAAGAGGCATATGAGATGATAAAAAGACTCGCGGGACGCAGCCATCAGGTCTATACGGGCGTGTGCATCGTGAAAAAAGGAACTGCGGGAGAGGAAGATACCGTTGTTTCTTTCTACGATGAGACGGACGTGAACGTGTCCACGATGACAGAGGCGGAGATCCGTGAGTACGCGGATTCCGAGGAGCCCATGGACAAGGCGGGATCTTATGCGGTCCAGGGATTTTTTGCGAGATATATTGAGGGATTAAAGGGATCCTACGCGAATGTGATGGGACTTCCGGTGCATTTAGTGTACCAGAAATTGAAAGAACTTGGCGCTGTGTAGAAGTGGAGACAGAAATATGGGAAAATGGAACCGATGGGGACGGACGCTTGCGGCGGTCGTCCTCGCGGCAGCAGTCGTCTGCGGATGCGGCGTGAAGGAAACGCTGCTTTCTGGCAGAAAAAGTGAAAGAGAGTACGGGAAAGCCGAGACCATGGTGATCGTCACCACGGAGCGGCTCCGTTATGAAGAATTATATACAGACAAGATCTGGGATACGGTGGTGGACGAGTCTGGAACTACCTTCGAGGAGACATTGCTGTCCCAGATCCATGATTTCTTAAAGGAATTAAAGACCATGAGCCGCATGGCGGACGAGGAAAAAGTCACGCTCTCCGGAAAAGAGCGGGAACTGGCAAAACAGGCAGCGGCTCAGTACATGAAAGAACTGAAAAACGCCGGGGAGAGTTCCGAAATCGACAAAGATGTGGTAGAATCTTTATATGAAGACTACTGGAAGACCGAAAAACTGGTGGAGACGCTGACGGGCAGCGTCAACCTGGAAGTCAGCGACAGCGAGGCGAAGGTCATCACCGTGGATGAGATCGTGCTCTCCGATAAGGACAAGGCGGATGAGGCGTTAAAGAAAGTCCAGATGGAAGGAACCGACTTTATGACCGTTGCAAAGGAGGTCTCCGAGGATCAGGAGATCGAGAAGAAAATCTCCAGAGGCTTGAGACCGGAGGCTTACGAAAAGGCTGCTTACGCCCTGGCCACAGGGGAGATCAGCGATGTGATCGAGGCGGATGGAAAATATTATATCCTGCGCTGCGTCAACGACTACGATGAAGCTGCCACAAAGGTCCGGAAGGAAGAGATGGTCCGGGAGAAGAGGAATGAGGTGTTTTACGAGACCTACTCGGAGTACGCGGCGAAGATCCATCTCGCGAAGGATGACAGCCTGTGGAAGAATCTCTCGATAACAGATGGAGAGAGGACATCGGCGGACTTTTTCGAGATATTTGAAACAATATGTAAAGGTACAGACAGTTAACAGCTTAAAAATATTCACCAGGTCCGCACAGCTGTAATGACATAAGAGTATATTTTAAGTTACTGTACACGGGTAGGAATTTTCTGAACTGAAAATTCCGTACAATACAGTGGTGGTAGTGGATTTTGCCGATTCGGAATGCGAAGCATCGGCAAAATCAGTTACTGTTTGCGCAAAGCGTGAACAGTAACTATTTTAAGCAGGACAGATATGGAACAGGTGAAAAGTTCCAGACATAATCAGGGAAATAACATGCGGAGGTAAATAATGGTTGCATTAAAGATCGAAGAGCAGAAAGCGTTTACGGCAGGGCTTTTCATCGGGGAGATCTTTGATAAATTTCTGGTGCGGGAAGCGGAGATCGTGACCTACAACCAGTTCACGATCGACGGAAAGGTCCGTCAGGGCTATTTTTCCGAAGAGGAACTGGAAGAAAACAGGATCGAAGAGTACTCTTCGTGGAAGACCTTAAAGCCGGTCTGCTACTCCTTAATCAAGGGAAAACGGCTTCCGGAGAGCTTCCGCATTGTATTTCAAATGCCCCCATCCGCCAGGGACCGGTTCGTGGCCGGGAAAGTTCCGGGAATCTATCCGGGTCAGGTCGGCGGGCTTTACATCAATATCCAGTATGAGAACCACGAGATGATCTGCGTTACGGGGACGTCCATGAAGCAGTTTACCTTGGACAGGACGTTAGAGAACGAGTGGGATGAGAATGTAAAGAAGTTCTTAAAAAAGAACGGGGTAGTCTTTAGTTAGGCACCCGCCCCTGCGGGCAGCAGGGAACGGGATGAGAAACTTGGGGAAAGGGGTTACTTATCATGAAAAAATTTGCAGAGCTTCAGTATGTCCGTCCGGACATGGAAAAAATGTTCGCGCGCGTATCGGGGGATATCGCAGTGTTGAAGGAAGCAAAGAACTACGAGGAATTTCGGAATGCCTATATGGATTATGTGGAAGCCGACACGGAGCTTGAGACATCAAAGACTGTCGCCCATATCCGGAATACGATCAATCTTTTAGATGAATTCTATGAGGCGGAGATGGTATATTTCAACAGCCAGATGCCGAAATATGAAATCCTGAAAAAAGAGATGGGCGAGGTGATCGTGGCATCTCCGTTTAAGGCTGAGATGGAAAAAGAATTCGGCGCGATCCTGATCCAGAACATGGAGGCCCAGAAACAGCTTTCTGACGAATCCATTGTGGATGATCAGGTGAAAGAGGCGGAGCTTGTCAGCCGCTTTATGAAAACGCAGGCAGCTGCTACCGTGGAATTTAAGGGAGAGCAGATCGGAAACTACGGACTCTTAAAGATCATGCAGAGCACAGACCGTGCGGAGAGAAAAGAGGCGTTTGAGGCATGGGCAAAGCTCTATGAGGGAATTGCACCGACGTTAGAGGAGGTTTATGACGGTCTTGTAAAGGTCCGTGCCGGTATGGCAAAGAAGCTCGGATTTAAGAGCTTTATTCCGATGGGATACCTGCGCCGCCGCCGTTTTGATTATACGGAAAAGGAGCTGGAGGTATTCCGGAAACAGGTCCGCGAGGTCGTGGTCCCGGCAGCAGCAAAGCTGTACGAGCGTCAGAAGGAAGCTCTTGGGATCGATACACTCTATTATTATGACGAATCCATCGCTTCTCCGTCGGGAAATCCGGTTCCGATCGGAGATAAGGAATATCTTGTCGGCGAAGCCCGGAAGATGTACCGTGAGCTTTCCAGGGAGAGCGGAGAGTTCTTTGATTTCATGATGGAGCATGAGCTTTTCGATCTGGACTCCAAGCACGGAAAACGCGCCGGCGGATACTGTACGACACTTCCGCAGTATCATGCACCGTTTATTTTTTCAAACTTTAACGGAACCGACGCAGATGTCAATGTTCTGACCCATGAGGCCGGTCACGCGTTTGCAGGATTTACAGCGGCAAAATACCAGAAGACCCCGGAATTATGTCATTCCACCAGTGAGATCAATGAGATCCATTCCATGAGCATGGAACTCTGGACTTATCCGTGGATGGAGAATTTCTTTGGAGATAAGGCGGAGGAATACCGCAAAGAGCATCTGGCAGACGCTCTTATGAAGATCCCGTATATGCTCTGCGTAGACGAATATCAGCATAAGGTATTTGAAAATCCGGAAATGACCACAATGGAGCGGAGAGCAGTCTGGAGCGGTCTGGAGAAGATCTACATGCCCTGGAGAAATTATGCAGGAAATGAGTTCCTCGAGAGTGGAGCATTCTGGATCAAACAGCAGCATATCTTCCTGTATCCGTTCTACTATGTAGATTACGCGATGGCACAGATGGGCGCCTTTGAGTTCTACACAAAGATGAAGGAAGACCGGAAGGCAGCCTGGGCAGATTATTATAAGCTCTGCGCAGCGGGCGGATCCATGGGATACTTCGACCTTCTGAAATACAGCGGACTTCACAAGGTGCTGGAGGATGGTTCTGTGAAGATCATCCTGAAAGGTGTGTTCGAGGAGTTAGGGTTATAAAAGTACTGTACGGAGAAAACAGAATTAAAATCTAAAATGAGGCAGTGGGACATATTCTTTTTAGAGTAGTTCTGCTGCCTCTTTTATACACAGATAATGAGCGTGTATACACAAGACATGGCGTTCATTCAGCAAAGTGCGCTGTTTTTTGGAAACCTTCCAGAGAACGGAAAAAATTGTAACATTTACTCATTAGTTTTCAGAAAAAAGTAAGGAAAAAAAGGTCGAAATATGATACGATAGGGATATTAGGAATAAGTCTAAAAGGAGGAAAAATCATGGAGCAGATCAATATCCTGGTAGTGGATGATGAAAAAGAGATCGCGGACCTTATAGAGATCTATCTGGTCAGCGATGGATATAAAGTATTTAAGGCAAATAACGCGAAAGAGGGGCTGGAGATCCTGGATCAGGAGGAGATCCATCTGGTGCTCTTAGACATCATGATGCCGGGAATGGACGGTCTTGAGATGTGCAGGAAGATCCGCGAGACCAACAATATTCCGATCATCATGCTGAGCGCAAAATCCACGGATCTTGATAAGATCCTGGGTCTGGGAACCGGCGCGGACGATTATGTGGTAAAGCCGTTCAACCCGCTGGAACTCACGGCCCGCGTGAAATCCCAGCTCCGCCGCTACACCCAGTTAAACCCTAACAGCAGCACCGGAAAAGCGGCAAAGAACGAGATCTCGATCCGCGGCCTCTCCATCAATAAAGACAACCACAAGGTCGTTGTCTATGGCGAGGAGATCAAGCTGACGCCCATCGAGTTCGATATCCTGTATCTTTTAGCATCGAATCCCGGCCGGGTGTTCAGCACCGACGAGATCTTTGAGAAGGTATGGAACGAGAAAGTATACGAGGCAAACAACACCGTCATGGTACATATCCGGAGACTCCGCGGAAAGATGAAAGAGGACACGAGACAGGATAAGATCATCACAACGGTCTGGGGGGTAGGATACAAAATTGAAAAATGATTGGAGCAGAAGCTTTTACAGGCAGATCGCGGTGAACATCTGTTACAGTGCCCTGATCGCATGTCTGGTGGACGCGTTCCTCATCATGAATATGAACTTCCTTCTGGCGTACCTGGACCAGACCAGATACGCGAATCTGTTGATCCTGCAGATCTTTAAGATGGGTACGATCACCACGATCCTCTATGTGATCGTTGGAATCGGGATCTTTGCGCTGGCGTTTCTCATGATCGAGAAGAAAAATATGAAGTATATAGGGAAGATCGCGGTGGCGATCCAGAATATCTCCGAGGGCGACTTAAACACCCAGATCGAGGTGGTGGGGGACAACGAGTTCTCCGCCATGGCATCGAACCTGAACCGGATGGAAGCGGATATCCGGAAGCTCATGGATAAGGAACGAGAGTCGGAGCGGACGAAGAATGAGCTGATCACGAACGTGGCCCACGACTTAAGGACACCGTTGACTTCCATTATCGGTTATCTGGAACTCCTGTCTTCCGGACCGGCCATCAGCCTGGATATGCAGAAAAAGTATATCGATATCGCCTATGTGAAGGCAAAGCGTCTGGAAAAACTCATTGAGGACCTGTTCGGATTCACGAAGATGAATTACGGAAAGATATCCATGAATGTTGGAAAGGTGGATATCGTAAAGCTCTTAGGGCAGCTTTTGGAGGAATTTTATCCGAGCTTCGCGGACAAGGACCTGACTTATGAGCTCAAGAGCAATGTCCCGTCCCAGATCATCACGGCGGACGGAAACCTTCTGGCGAGACTTTTTGATAATCTGATCAACAACGCCATCAAGTACGGTGCCGAGGGAAAGAAGGTCCTGATCCAGGTATTCGCGAAGGACGATATCGTCACGGTGTCTGTCACGAACTATGGCTATGTGATCCCGGCGGAGGAACTGCCGTTGATCTTCAACAAGTTCTACCGGGTAGAGCAGTCGAGGTCCTCAAAGACAGGCGGAACGGGTCTTGGTCTTGCCATCGCAAAGAATATCGTGGACATGCACGGCGGAACGATCTCCGTGGCCAGCGACCTGAACGGAACGGTGTTCACGGTGAAGCTGAAGGTGGATTTTGATGTGAATAAAGAAAATTTTGGTATGATCCAGTAAAGAGAGATAACAGCTGTTCAGCAAAAACGCATAGTTCCTGCTCTGACGGCAGAAAAACAGCTGAAAATACGTTACAGTTCAGCCATTACATCTTCTTGTTTTCATATTCATGAAAACAAGAAGCTTGGTGGTTCCACCATATGCTGATTTGGATGAAAAAGTGCTTATGCAAGCAAGCTTGCAACACACTTTCTCATTCAAATCAGCGCATGGCTGAACTGTAACGAAAATACTGAACAGGGATACCCGTTGATCAATGATAGGAAGAATGTATGAGAAATAAAAAGAAACAGTTGCTGTTTGGCTGTCTTGCGGCCCTGGTCCTGTCCGCGGGGGCATTCCCGGCCTTTGCCCAGGACCAGGACAGCTTCAGCACAAACATGGAGTCCAGCTCGCAGAATTCTGTGCCGGTGGCGGTGGACATCACGGCAGTTTACGGAAGAAATGCGAAGCCCGGAAGCTTTGTGCCCATAAAGGTCAGCATCTACGGCCAGACGGAGGCACCGTTTTCCGGCACACTTACTGTCTCTACTTTGGAGAGTGATAACGATGAAGGCACGGAGGAATACGAGTATTCGTACCAAGTAGAGGTGGGACCGGCGGAGACGAAGACGATGGAGTTCTATGTCCCCTTAGGACAGAAGAGCGGGACGATCCACCTGACATTAAAAGACGGGAAGAAGAAGACCATGGGGGAGACCTCCATGGAATTTGACGTTTCTAAGGACGAAAACCGTCTGTTTGCAGGTGTCCTGGAGAACAAGTCAGGAAGTCTCTCATGGATTGACGGGATTGGGCTGAATTATGGAATGCTCACCACACGGGTCGTTGAGATCCCAGGGGAAGACTTCCCGGAAGATTTCCGGGGATTTTCCATGTTTAATGTGCTCCTCATAAACGGATATGACTGCCGGACACTGAATGATGTCCAGAAAGAAGCCGTCCTCACATGGGTGGAAAATGGCGGAACACTGCTTATCGGAACGGGAAGAGACAGGGATAAGACCCTGGATATCCTGGGAGAGGCAGAGCCGAAGGTCAGCTTAAGGGATCCGGAGGTTCTCTTGGTCGGCATGGGAACGGAATACACGAAAAACAGTCCTGAGGACTCGGAAGTCCGCGTGACCTACACGGAACCTGTGATCTCCGGGGCGGAGGAGCGGATGGTGACGGATGGAACGCCGCTTCTTAAGACCATGAAGTACGGAAAGGGGACCATCGGTGTCTACGGGGTAAGCCTGTCGGATCTCTCCGGCTTTGCGAAAAAGAACCCGTCCTTCGCGTCGTATTTTCTCAGTGAGATCTTTAACGAGGATGAACTGAATACGATCTATTATTATTCCCAGGGCGGCGATGCTGATTACTGGAACGCCTACAATCTTGTCAGCGGGGGAAACGGGGAACGGATCCCCAATCTTGCGGTCTACGGGATCATCGTTGTGGGATATCTGGTGATCGTGGGACCCGGGCTGTATATTCTTTTAAAGAAGCGTGGGATCAACCGGTACTACGGGACTGCAGTGCTTGTTTTTTCCGCAGCCTCCTGTGTCGTGATCTGGGGAATGGGTTTTAAGACGAGATTCACCAGTGAATTCTGCACGACAGCGACGATCCTGGACGCATCCGGGGACAGCGCGGAGGAGATGACCTTCTTAAACGTCCGGACTCCGGACAGCAGCGGATTTACCGTGGATCTTCCGACGGATTACAGGGTCACACCCCTTACGAGGAGCGCCCGCTACGACATGAACCAGCTGGAAGACTACCCGAAAAAGCGCCAGGCATCCATCGGGATCCGGAAAGAGGCAGACCAGACCGTGCTTTGGAGTCGGAAGTCCAAGGCCTTCGATTCCAGATTTTTCCTTCTGGAGCGGCAGAAAGACCTGGGGGCTGGAAATGTGGAGGCGGACTTTGCTGTGTCGGACGGGACAATCACGGGGCATGTGGAGAACAAGCTCCCTGTGACGCTTGAGAACGCGGCAGTCTATCTCTATGGCCAGGTGCTGATCATTGGAAACATGGAACCGGGACAGTATCTGGAATTCAACCGGGAGCCGTTAAAGGTATGGCCGTTGGGCATGACATGGATGCTTTCGGACACCCTGACCGGAACGCCGGACCGTCAGGAAGACTCCGATGAGGAGTACATTAAAAATGTCCAGAAATCCAACCTCAGCGGATACTTTACGGATCGTTACTACTCGTCCTACAATGGCGAGGTGCGCTTCGGCGCGTTCCTCCCGGAAGGTTATGAGGGAAACGACGATCTCTTCGGAAAAAACTGGGACGGAAGGACCTTCTACACCCAGAAGATCGACTGCGCCATGGGAACAGATGGCGAGGTCTACCGCTGCGGTCAGATCCGGGAACCATCCGTGACCTCCGGTATAGGGGCAAATTATGGAAATTCCATGATCCTCTACGGGACAGACCCGGTGGTGGTGGAATATGACCCGGGAACGGACATTGTGATCGAGAAATTCTCATTTCTTCCGGTGTCCGACGACTTTTTCCAGGGCAACCAGTATTCCTATATCCGCCCATTCTCCGGGGAGACGAGTTTTTACAACGAAAAGACAGGAAGCTATGACCCGGTGGATATCCGGAAACAGGATTTCTCAAGGGAAGAGCTGGCAGATTATATCGCTGCCGACGGAAAGATCACGGTCCGCTACACAGCCGGAAGCAATGCGGAAATCGGAGTGAGCCAGACACTTCCACTCCTGATGGTGACGGGGAGGGAAAGCTGATGTTGAAGATACAGGGACTGAAAAAAAAATTCGGAAATTTTGAGGCTCTCTCCGGGCTTGATATGGAAGTGGAGGAGGGGGCGCTCTATGGCTTTGTCGGACCGAACGGAGCCGGAAAGACCACGGCGATCCGCATTATCACGGGACTCCTGAAAGCAGATGAGGGAACCGTCATGATCGGCGGAAAGGACGCGTTCCTCTACAGCGGGCAGGTGAAAAATGAGTTCGGCTATGTGCCGGATGAATTCGGACTTTACGACAACTTAAAAGTCTGGGAATACATGGACTTTTTCGCCTCCTGCTACGGACTCTCCGGCCTTGTGGCGAGAGAGCGGTGCACAAAGCTTCTGGAACAGGTAAAACTCGCGGGAAAAGAGGAATTCTTTGTGGACAGCCTGTCCAGGGGAATGAAACAGAGACTCTGCCTGGCGCGGGCCATGATCCACGATCCGAAGCTCCTTGTTTTAGACGAGCCCACGTCCGGCATGGATCCGAGAGCCAGGATCGAGTTTAAGGAGCTTTTAAAGGAACTCTGCGCTGAGGGAAAAACCATCGTGGTCAGCTCCCACATCCTCTCAGAGCTGGCCCAGATGTGTACGGATATCGGGATCATCGATGCCGGAAAGGTCGTCCTATCGGGAAACATGGGGGAGATCTTAAAGAAGGTGAATGACTCTAACCCGATCCGGATCCAGGTTGTGGAGAATGTCTGGGAAGCGGTGAAGTTTCTCCGAACGGAGCCGGAGGTCCAGACCATCACGGTGGAGGGAAACGATATCGTCGTGGGATTCCACGGCGGAAAAGACGCTGAGGCGATGCTGCTTGCAAAACTTGTGGCCCACAATATTGGAATCTGCGGATTCTGGAGAGAGCCTGGTGACCTTGAGAGCATCTTCATGCAGATCACGGATCATGATATGGAAAAGGTGGTGATGACGAGTGAAGAATAATCCGGTCTATAAGAGGGAAATGCTGGTACGTTCGAGAAGCTTCCGGATTCCGCTCATCATCATGATCTTCAACGGGATCCTGGCTGTGGTGGCACTCTTAAACATGTACCAGAGCATCGCCCAGGTGAAGGTCAGCGGCTCGGTGCGCTATGAAAATTTTCTCCAGCTCTACGCCTTTGTGGCAGCGCTGGAATTTATGCTTCTGATGTTTATCATGCCTGCTCTGACCTCCGCCAGCATCAGCGGGGAGCGGGAGCGGCACACATTGGAACTCATGTTTACCACGAAGATCCGTCCTGTGGAGATCGTTGTCGGGAAGCTCATGTCCGCATTCTCCCAGCTTATGATCTTAGTGGTATCGAGTCTGCCGATCCTGATGCTGACCTTTATCTATGGAAGTATCAGCTCAGGGGATCTCATGATCCTTCTTGTGAGCTATGTGGTGGGGGCGCTGTACTGTGGAAGCCTCGGAATCTTCGCGTCCTCCCTCATGAAGCGGTCCACATTCTCCAATGTGATCACTTACGGGATCATGTTAGTTGTTGTCGTTGGAACATACATGCTGAATGTGTTCCTCCTCAATATCTCCGAGACAGAGATCAGCACGATGGCGCTCAATTCCGGGGAGACGATCCCGAAGGCGAGCTCCGGAGCGTCGGTATACCTTCTTCTCCTGAATCCGGCAATCATGTTCGCGGAGCTTTTGGAGAATCAGGTGGCAGGTGGCGGCGGAAACTTTACGATCACACATCTCCTCGGTGACAACGGCGGAAATTTTATCACAAACCACTGGGTATTCTGCAGTCTGGTGATCCAGGCGGTGCTCTCTGTGCTTTTTACCTGGGGAGCGGTATTTTTCTTAAAGCCGGAGAGATCGAAAAAAACAGGTTCCTTTGGAAAGCCCACAGGAACAGGACGGAGGTCATAGACAATGTTTTATATTGGATGCCATCTTTCCTCGGCGAAGGGATTCCTTGCCATGGGAAAGGACGCGGAAAAGATCGGCGCGACGACGTTTCAGTTTTTTACAAGAAATCCCAGGGGCGGAAGCGCGAAGCCGTTAGACCATGAGGACATCGCAGCGTTCCTGAAACTAAAATGGTGGCCCATGCGCCATACACACTGAACGGCTGCTCAGCGGATGAAAAAATCCGGGATTTCGCGAAGCAGACCATGGCGGATGACCTGGAGCGCATGGAGGCGGTTCCCGGAAACCTCTACAATTTCCATCCGGGAAGCCATGTGAAGCAGGGTGTGGAGGTTGGAATCACCTATATCGCGGAGATGTTGAATGAGATCCTGAAGCCGGAGCTTCACACCACGGTGCTCCTGGAGACCATGGCGGGAAAGGGCAGCGAGGTCGGAAGAAGTTTTGAGGAACTTCGGGAAATTCTTGACAGAGTTGAACTTTCTGATAAGATGGGTGTATGTATGGATACCTGTCATGTATGGGATGCCGGATATGACATCGTGAATGATCTCGACGGAGTGCTGGCGGAATTTGACCGTGTTGTGGGGCTTGAACGCCTGAAAGCGGTCCATTTAAATGACAGCATGAATGTCCGGGGAGCCGGGAAGGACCGCCACGCCCGGATCGGGGAAGGTGAAATTGGCGCGGAGGCAATTGTGCGGGTGATCAACCATCCGGCGCTGAGGTATCTGCCGTTCTGCCTGGAGACGCCGAATGAGCTTCCGGGGTATGCAGCGGAGATCAGGTTCTTGAAAGATCATAGGATCGGATAATTTTCAGAAAAATCCGGACCGGCGGGTATAGGCGGCGAAAACCGCTGTCCAGGAATCCGACCGGTGAGTGATAAAAGGAGGAAACGGGATATGGGTATTTTAAAAGTTGGTGCCGGCGCGTTAAAGAGTGTGCTGGAAGACCAGTGGCGCGAGTATTTTTACTGCCCGTCCATGGAGGCGGACGTTCTTGTAAAGAAAGGTGAGAACCGGAAATCAAAGAGAAGCTATAACACAAAGGGCAGCGACAACCTGATCTCTAACGGCTCCATCATCGCAGTCAACGAGGGACAGTGCATGATGATCGTTGACCAGGGCGCTATCGTCGAGGTATGTGCGGAGGCCGGTGAGTTCGTTTATGATACCTCCGCAGAGCCGAGTATTTTCTACGGAAACCTTGGAAAGAGCATCGGGGACAGCTTTAAGCAGTTTGGAAAGCGTTTCACCATGGGCGGCGACACGGCGAGGGACCAGAGAGTCTACTTCTTCAACACGAAGGAGATCGTCGGAAACAAGTACGGCACAGCGAACGCAGTCCCGTTCCGTGTTGTAGACCAGAATATCGGCCTCGACGTGGACATCGCGATCCGCTGCCACGGCGAATATTCCTACAGAATGGTGGATCCGATCCTCTTCTATAAGAACATCTGTGGAAATATCGAGGAAGATTACACGAGAGATAAGATCGATTCCCAGCTCCGCAGCGAGCTTCTGACAGCTCTGCAGCCGGCCTTCGCGAAGATTTCCGGGATGGGAGTCCGCTACAGTGCGCTTCCGGGACACACGGTGGAGCTTGCAAACGCGCTCCGCGAGATCCTCTCCGACAGTTGGGACGATGTATACGGAATTACTGTGAGCAAGATCGGTGTGAGTTCCGTGAAGGCCTCTGAGGAAGATGAGGCGATGATCAAGGAGCTTCAGAGAAATGCCACATTCAGAAACCCGGGAATGGCGGCGGCGCATTTAGTCAGCGCACAGGCTGAGTCGATGCAGAGCGCGGCAAAGAATACCTCCACAGGACCGATGATGGCATTTGCGGGAATGAATATGGCAGCCCAGAACGGCGGATTCAACACCCAGGGGTTGTTTAACATGGCAGCCGGACAGGGACAGCAGGGAAATCCTGCTATGGCAGACCAGGCACAGCAGGCATCCGGCGGTCCGGCGAAGATGGCACCGTTATCCGGATGGACCTGTTCCTGCGGACAGGAAGGAAATACCGGAAACTTTTGCTCCAACTGTGGAAAGAAGAAACCGGAGGAGAGCGGATCCTGGACCTGCAGCTGCGGACAGGAGAATACAGGCAATTTCTGCTCCAACTGCGGAAAGAAACGCCCGGATGCCGTTTGGACCTGCTCCTGCGGACAGGAAAATAAAGGAAACTTCTGTGCGAACTGCGGAAAACCGAGACAGTAAAAAATGTAAGCTTCCTGGCTGCCTTTTAGGGCAGATGGGAAGCTTAAGCCAGATACAGGGGGAAAGAAAATGGCACTTGTAAGTTATAAATGCCCCAACTGCGGCGGCTCGGTGGTCTTTGATCCGAAGAAGCAGAAGTTCTGCTGTGAGTTCTGCATGTCGGAATTTACGAAGGAAGAGATGGAAGCCGCGGCGTTAAAATCTACGGAGACCAGCGGCACGCAGGAGGAAAGCAGTGCGGCAGATACAGCACAGAATAATAACGCGGGCAGCACGAATCAGAACGAGGATGCCCTGGTCTATATCTGCCCGAGCTGCGGCGCGGAGGTCGTGACGGACGCAACGACGGCGGCAACATTCTGTTACTACTGTCACAACCCGGTAGTGCTTTCAGGAAAGCTTTCCGGCGAATTCCTGCCGGACTATGTGATCCCCTTTGCCATGGACAAGAAGAAAGCAACGGGGATATTCCTTGACTGGATCAAGAAGAAAAAATATATCCCGGACGACTTCTTCTCGAAGGACCAGATCGAGAAGTTTTCTGGTGTGTACTTCCCGTACCTGATGTACAGCTGCAGGGTCGACGGAAGGATCCAGGCGGAAGGCGAGAAGAACCGGACCTGGGTGACGGGAAATATCCGCTACACGGAGCATAAAAAATATCGGATGGAACGTGCGGGACAGCTTGATGTAAAGAATGTCACGAGAAATGCGCTTAAGAAGAACAACAGCGCTCTCGTGGAAGGAGTCCTGCCCTTCGACATGGAAAAACTTCAGCCCTTTGATATGGGATACCTCTCCGGCTTTCAGGCGGAGAAGCGGGACATGGAGAAAGAGTCCCTGACCCCGGAGGTGGAGAGCGAGGTAAAACAGTATACGGTGGAGCAGCTGAAGGCTGACATCATGGGACAGTATTCCTCGGTGCAGGTGGATCAGAGCGATACAGATATCCGGGACGCGAGATGGCACTACGCCCTGCTCCCGGTGTGGATCCTGACCTACCGGGACAAGGCGGGAAAAGACGAACTCTACTACTTTGCCATGAACGGACAGACAGGGAAGATCTGCGGAAAGCTTCCGGTAGCGAAGGGAAAACTTGTGAAACTGTTCCTGGAGATCTTTGTGCCGGTTGCGGCGATTCTGATGATCGGGGGGTGGTTCCTGTAATGAAAACAAAGCAGATAAATGGAAAAACAGCAGGGAACAGCCTGGAGAACGGAAGAAAGTTAAGTGCGGTGGAAAACGTTTTTCATGCTGTAAAGACAGCGGCGAGAACTGTCTTTGCAGCGAGTGCTCTTGGAGTGCTTCTGGCAGGAACCGCCTTTGCGGCAGCTGGAGAAGATGCCTATCAGATGGCAGAGGGAACGGAGAGCTATGCGGATGTCTACGACATGGCGGATCTGTTTACCGATGAGGAAGAAAAACAGCTTTCTGAGCAGGCACAGGTCCTTTCAGATACGATGAAGATGGAAGCAGTCATCGTCACCACCGAGGAAAATTCCGACTCCGCCCAGGTGTTCGCGGACGGATTTTACATGGAAGGCGGTTTCGGAACCGGTTCCGACCACTCGGGAATCCTGTTTCTCATCGATATGGATAACAGGGAACTCTACATATCTACAAACGGACAGATGATCCGTTACATGACGGACAGCCGCATCAATGATGTTCTGGACGATGTTTATAATTACGCGGCAGATGCCGATTACTACGGGGCAGCGGCGGCGTTTCTGACGGATACGGAAAAGTGCTATTCCAACGGGATTTCAAGAGATCAGTACAACTATGACACGGAGACGGGAAAGATCAGCCGTTATCACCATATCGAATGGTATGAGATCCTGATCGCCCTCGGCGTGGCGGCGGTCTGCGGGGGGACTGCGGTGGCATCGGTACTTCGAAGCTACGGTCTTCACGGGGAAGATAAGCGGATGGCCGCAAACTTTAAACTCTCTTACCGGAGAGACAGCCGGTTCACCATGGGGAATGTCCTGGCAGATGCATTGCTGACATCCTATATCACCCAGCAGGTGATCCAGACACAAAAGAATAACAGACCGGGGTCAGGCGGAGGAAGCTTTTCCGGCGGCGGAAGATCATCCACCCACAGCTATGGAGGAAGCAGCCATGGCGGCGGAGGAAGGAAGTTTTAAGTTATGGAGATCAAAAAGATCGGAATTGTCGGACAGGGCGCTACCGGCGTCATGTACGGAAACTATTTGAAAAAACGGATGGGAA
>OGUD01000568.1_pt1 | contig 29980 bp, 24 predicted proteins | sample 1573671 | NCBI WGS metagenome assembly OGUD01 (sample SAMEA2582065, study PRJEB24529) | metagenome | biome: Human gut stool | place: China | collected 2011 | reverse complement strand
CCTTGCATTGCGTGGGGACGTAACGCAAGATATGCTGCGGGCTTCAAGATTGGTGAGCACATCCGTATATGGGGACGTGTTCAGAGCAGGGAATATACAAAGAAGCTTGATGAGGATACCCAGATTAAGAGAACCGCTTACGAAGTTTCGGTAAGCAAAATTGAGTGTGTAGATGAGGATGATGAGCAGGAATGATTTTCCTGCGTGGATGAAGGTGGTTTTGACCCTGCCGGTATGAAATGCGTGCCGGCAGGGTATTTCTTTTTAAATCTAAAGATGGAAGTATCCTTGCACATTTGTCTATATCGTGTTAATATCTAAAATATATTGCCATAATTAAGAATGGATATAAGTGTTAAACAGATTGAGAATATCTGTCAGGCTGGTAGGAGGTATTTTTTTGAGCGACTATGTATTTTTGTTTGACCTTGATGCGACGATCACGAGGGCGGAGATTCTGCCTGAGATAGCAGTAAAGATAAATAAGGAGCAGCAGATGAGAGAGCTGACAGAGAAGACGATGGCCGGAGAGATTCCATTTGACCATAGTTTTTTGGAGAGAGTCAAGCTTCTTTCTGAGATTCCGGTAAGTACAGTAAGAGAAATTATTGCCGGTGTTCCATTGAATGAGAGAATTGTTGATTTTATCCGTGAGAACAGGGAACGCTGCTATGTTGTGACGGGAAATCTCGATATCTGGATTGAGGAGCTTATGACTGAGCTTGGAATGGACGGACATTATTTCTGCTCTAAGGCAACTGTACAGGATGACAGGATTGTGAGTGTAGACTATGTTATCGATAAGGGTGAAGTTGTCGGTGAGTTTAAGAACAGACCGTTTGTAGCCATAGGTGACGGTAATAATGACGCACAGATGATTGCGGCAGCAGAGATAGGTATCGGCTTTGGCGGTGTGAGGGAGATTGCACCGGCTGTACTCAAGTGTGCAACACATGCAACGTATTCGGAGGATAGATTATGTCAGTTTCTAAGACAATTGTTATAAGCTGTGCCGGGATGGGGACAAGGCTTGGAATAGGCTCAACAAAGGCACTTATAGATATTGATGGAAAGCCGCTTATTATAAGACAGCTTGAGCTTTTGAAGGATTTTGATGATATCCGCATTGTGGTCGGTTATCAGATGGAGAAGGTCATTGAGGTTGTCAATTCGTACCGCAAGGATATTTTATTTGTGTTTAATCACGATTACAGAAATACGGGTACAGGAGGAAGCTTTTCGCGTGCAATCAAGCATGCGGCAGAGCTTGTTGTGTCGCTTGATGGTGATTTATTGGTTCACCCGGATGACCTTATGCGTGTACTTAATTCTGACAAGGAATGTGTGTGCGGTGCGATACCATGTACTGAGGATCCGATGCTCATGAAGACTCTTACACAGAATGGACAGATATATGGTGTCGGCTTTTCGAGGGAAGAAGGAGAGTACGAGTGGACAGGACTTGCACAGGTTAAGACGGAAAGACTTACGCCGGGAGATCATCATGTATGCGATATGATGGTTCCATTACTTCCGCTTCCTATGGAGCTTATAAGAACTAAGGAAATAGATACCATGTCTGATTATGAGCATGCTGTGGCATGGGTAAAGAGCGGATATGCGGACTAAGAAATTCAGGTCCGTTTTTGATAGGGATGCTAATATCATTGACATGGAGGAAAACAGATGCAGGCTGTGATACTTGCTGCCGGAATGGGCAAAAGACTTAAGGAGCATACAAGGGAAAAGACTAAATGCATGGTTAATGTAGGTGGTCAGACAATAATTGAGAGAGGGCTTAGGATACTTGATACAGAAGGGCTGTCATGCATTATTGTTGTCACAGGTTATAAGAGCGAAGGACTTATGGCACATGTTGATTCGCTCGGACTTTCAACACCGGTTGTATATGTACACAACAGTGAATATGAGAATACAAGCAATCTGTATTCACTTAGTCTGGCAGAAGAATATCTGAAGGAAGATGATACGCTTGTCATTGAGTCGGATATTGTATATGAGAGAGCGGTTGTTGAGAGAATGTTAGATTCGGATGAAGAGTGTCTTACATTTGTGTCAAAGCCTAAGCCATGGATGGACGGCTCCATTGTGACTCTTGATAAGGATGGATATATCAATGATTTCATAGGTGCAGACAATTTTGCATTTCAGAATATGGACAGTTACTATAAGACTGTCAGCATGTACAAGCTTTCTAAGGAGTATCTTAACAAGGTATATCTCCCGCTTCTTGTGGCATATGTCAAGGCGTGGGGGAACAAGACTCACTATGAATCGGCACTCAAGGTTGTTGCCTTTAAGGAGCAGAGAGTACTAAAGGCACTTGTGCTTGAAAATGAGAAATGGTATGAGATTAATGATATTCAGGATATAGATATCGCAGAGAGCATATTTGCCGAAGGTGATGAGAAGCTCACAAGATATATGAAACGTTTCGGAGGTTACTGGAGATACGAAGGAATGTATGATTTCTGTTATCTTGTAAATCCTTTCTTCCCTAATCAGCGCTTTATGGATGAGATGAAGGCCAATTTTGAGACACTGATAAGGGAATATCCTTCAGGAATGGCAGTCAACAGTCTGCTTGCGGCAAAGTATTTTGAGCTTCGCCCTGAGCAGGTGTGTGTCGGAAATGGAACGGCTGAGCTTATCAAATCATTGATGGAGAATTTCTCAGGTAATATTGGTCTTATATATCCTACTTTTGAGGAATATCCTCACAGAAAAAAGAGGGAACAGCTTGTGCCTTTCTGGGTTATAAATGAAGATTTTACTTACACGGTTGACGATATCATGGAATTTTACAAGGATAAGAATATTCAGGCTATTGTTCTTGTGAATCCGGATAATCCATCAGGCCATTTTATAGTGCGAGATGACATTTTAAGACTCGAGGAGTGGGCGGCAAAGAGGGATGTCAGCATAATAGTTGATGAGTCGTTTGTTGACTTTGCAGACATACCTGAGCAGACGCTTCTTACGCAGGATATCATAGATAGCCACAAAAAGCTTATTGTATTAAAGAGCATTTCTAAGTCCTTCGGAGTTCCGGGACTTCGTCTTGGAATAATTGCTTCAGCGGATAAGGAAATGATTGCAGCTATGAAAAAGGATGTTTCAATATGGAACATCAATTCCTTTGCAGAGTACTATATGCAGATTATTGAAAAATATAAGGATGACTATGAGGATGCAATGAAACGCTTTATGGATGTGAGAAAGCGCTACGTTGAAAAGCTTGAGAGGATACCGGCGCTTAGAGTATTTCCGTCGCAGGCAAATTATATCATGTGTCATCTTGAGAATGGCATGTCATCAAGAAGGCTGGCTGACATAATGCTTAATAAGTACAATATTCTTATAAAGGATCTCTCAACCAAGGAAGGTCTTAACGGAGGAAATTATATCAGGCTTTCAGTTAAAACTGATGAGGAAAATGATGTTGTTGTAAGAGTGCTAAATGAGTTGTTGTAATCGTACCGGCATATGCGTTAAAACTTATGGCTATTGATACACAGTGTTATAAAGTAAAGCGGACATTCGCAATCCGCTTTCGCTACTTGCTAATGAACGCAGTCGCTTTGCTTATGTCAGTGGGAGCTTTTAACTCCCACTGACATAAGCATCCCCACTTACCCACCGCTTAGTGCTCTACACATTTGAAGCGGGGGATTGCTTATTCTGCGTTCAAATTATCTGATTAGTAAAAGGAGGTCTTTCCTAATGAAAAAACGGCTGTTATTTATTTTTAATCCATGGTCGGGTAAAGCACATGTCAAGGACCATCTTTTTGATATAACGGATGAGTTTTCGAAGGCGGGATATCTTGTCACGGTCTATCCGACACAAAGGTCAAAGGACTGTTATGATTATCTTAAAAAGTATACGAAGGATTATGATGTGATAGTGTGCAGCGGCGGTGACGGAACTTTGAACGAGGCTGTAGCAGGTATGATAGACAGTGGTACAGACAGACCGATTGGCTATATACCAAGCGGAAGCACGAACGATTTCGCATCGAGTCTTCTGATACCTAAGACAGTCACACACGCAGTCAAAAATATTGTCGATGGAACGGAATATCTGTGTGATGTAGGTTCATTTAACGGACGGTGGTTTAACTATGTTGCTGCATTCGGACTTTTTACGGAAGTATCATATGCTACACCACAGCAGCTTAAAAATACTTTCGGGCATCAGGCATATATAATTGAGAGTGTGAAAAGCTTTGCAAGCCTTAAGGCGTATCAGTTAAAGGTTGAGTTTGCCGATAAAGTTATTGAAGACAAATTTATCTATGGAATGGTAGCCAATTCAAAGTCTGTCGGAGGCATGAAGGGACTCACAGGAAAAGAAATTAAGCTTGACGATGGATTATTTGAGGTTATACTAATAAAGGGCCCCAAAAATCCTGTTGAATTCCAGACGATGTTTAGCGGCTTTATTTTTCAGAATGACAACAGTATGGTAATGCATTTTAAATGCAGTGAAGTTTCTTTTTCCAGTGAGGAACAGATACCATGGGTGTTAGACGGTGAGTTTGGTGGGAACCAGACGGAAGTAAAAGTCCGTGTGGAGAATAAAAGGGTCAGATATCTGCTTGCAAAACATCCATAATAGTGATAGCATCCGGCAGATAATTGAAAAAGAAAGAGTTGAAAGGAAAGAAGGAGGAAAACATCATGGCAAGGGCAAAGGTAGTTACTAACGGTACAAAGGCAGCAAAGACAAAGACTGCAAGAACAAAGGCTGCAGAAGTAAAGGCAGCAAAGACTGTTGAGACAGTAAAAATGGAAGCCGCAGCAGTGGAGGCTGATGAGGCAGAAGTTTCAGTTGCAGCAGATGTAAAGGAAGAAGTTAAGACAGAGGAAGTTAAAGAAAAAGAGGTCAAGGCAGAGGACGCAAAGACAGCAGAAGCTGAGGATACAAAGGCACCGGAAGCTGATACACAGAACGTAAAGGCAGAGGAAGTTAAGGCAGAGCCGGAAGCTTCAAAGCCTGTAAAGAAGGTCGGAAGACCTAAGAAGAACGCAGAGCCTGAAAAGGAAGCAAAGGCTGAGAAGGCTAAGCCGGTTAAGGCAGCAGCTAAGGATGACAAAGCAGTGGCAGCAGTCAATGTAGTTGTAGAATTTAACGGTACTCAGCGCAGAGTTGATGAGATAGTTGACAAGATTAAGAATGAGTGGGTTGCAGCAGGACACAGATTATCAAGCATTAAGTCACTTGATGTGTATGTTAAGCCTGAGGATTACACAGCATACTATGTTATCAATGGCAAGATTACAGGCAAGGTTTGGATGTAATAAGCCATATCAGGATTTACATATATTTAACACATTATAATTATGGAGTTAGAAGCCGCATTGGATTAATTCCGGTGCGGCTTTTTTGATGTACAAATACAGCAGAGCAGAAGAAAATTGCGGTATTTTCAAATTTGTGATACATAAAAGAGTAATCTTAGCCGTTTTGTGGTTCACAAATAGGAAATTTTAGAGTAAAATATAGCTAATTTTAATACAGTAAAGCGAAAAAGATTATATGATGCGGAGGAACGGAGGATGAAGAGTAAAAGGTGGTACATAATAGCACTGTTATCGGCTGGCTGCATTGCAGTCAACTGTGCCGGAAAATTTTTGGCGCTCCGGCTGCAGCTTCCGCTGTGGTTAGATTCGTTTGGCACAGTGCTTGCGGCATATATGATGGGGCCTGTATGTGGTGCCATGGTTAGCGTGACAGGCAATATAATCTACTCGATTGTTAATTCGTGGGACAGTTATATATATGCCATTGTGAGCGCAGTGGTCGGAATGTCTGTAGGTCTTTGTGCCAAAAAAGGATATCTTAAGAGTCTTTTCGGAGCTCTTTCTATAAGCTTTTTTGTGACTGTTCTTTCAGTCCTTCTTTCGGTTCCGCTAAATTTCCGATTTTCCGGCGGATATACTCAGAATATATGGGGAGATGGCATCATTGATGCTATGGAATTAATAGGCTTTAATAATTTTTTCAGCTGCTGCATGGGACAGTTCTATCTTGATTTTCTCGACAAGGTGATTACGGTTCTGTCACTATATGTTACGATAAAGCTGATTGGGAAAAAGCGTGCAGGTAAGACAAAAAAAGATGTTGTGCGCCATGCGGCACAGATAATATTGATAATTTTTATCAGCAGCCTGTCAGTCCAGAATATTCAGGCAGCGGACTTTGATAATGAAAAAGAAAATCAGGATGAGAATGTGCAGACAACAGATTACAGTGAATATCTTCAGACCGTGTATGGTAGAAAAAATGGTATTCCCGGAGGCTCCGCAAATGATATTGCACAGACAAATGACGGTGTGCTGTGGTTTGGAACGTATGGGGGTCTGTACAGGTATAACGGAAGCGAATTCGAATGGATGGACGAGTATGAGTCTGTAAAGACCGTGAACTGTCTTTATAAGGATGAGGAAGGCAGACTGTGGATCGGAACAAACGATAACGGAGTATCTATTCTCATTAATGATACATTGACGAATGTCATTTCACATAAGGATGGACTTGCCGCTGATGCTGTAAGATGTATAACTCAAAGCTCGGATGGAGACTATTATGTTGGCACTACAGGGGAACTTTCCATTGTAACCTTGTCTGGTGGAATGGCTGTCAAGAGCATAGTGCATGATGTCACATATGCGCAGAGCATGGATGCGGACAAGAATGGTGATGTAGCTGTTGTAACTGATGCAGGCTCATTGTATCTGCTTAATGGAGGAAGGATTGTGAATATGCAGCTTCCGGGCAGCGGCAATGAGTATACAAGCTGCCGCTATATTGATGATATGTTATATGTGTCAACTGCTACAGATGAGATACATATATATTCTACACAGGATGGAAAGCTTAGCTTTGTAAAAAAGCTTGTATGCGATGGCATAAAGAATATCAAGGCGCTGTATTACAATGATGACAATACATTGTTCGTATGTGCCGATAACGGTGTGGCATATTTTGATGCATATGGCAATTATGAGATGATAAATACAGGAAATTTTAACAGCTCAATAGATCATATGCTTGTCGATTATCAGGGAAATCTATGGTTCACATCGTCAAGACTTGGCATAATGAGAATGTGCAGGTCTGTATTTAAAAGGCTTAATTATGAAAATGATTCGGAGGAGCAGGTTGTAAATTCCACAGCACTGCGTGGAGATATTTTTTACATAGGAACGGATAACGGACTTACAGCTTACAATCAGAGTGAAGAACAATGTGTGAGTAATGAATTTACACAGAGATTAGAAGGCGTGAGGGTAAGATGTGTATACAATGATTCCGCCGATAATCTTTGGGCATGTACATCGGGAAAAGGGATATATTGTTTTTCAAATGATAACACGCTTAAGGTATATGACAGCAGTAATGGTGCAAATGGCAATAAATTCAGGACAATCACGCAGCTTGTGGATGGCACGATGCTTGCGTCCGGAGATTCAGGGCTTACATTTATAAAAAATGGCACAGTAACCGAAACGATAGGATATCAGGAAGGAATGGCAAATACCAAAGTACTCTGTGTCATTGAGAAGGATGGCGGTATATTGCTTGCCGGAACTGACGGAAATGGTATTGATGTCATTAAAAACGGAAAGGTTATAGACAATTATGGCAAGGATGACGGATTAAGCTCGGAGGTTGTTATGCGAATGGTGGCAGATAAGTCAGGTGATGGTATTTTTGTTGTGACAAGTAACAATATATGCTACATGACAGACGACAACATAAGAATTCTCGATAATTTTCCGTATTACAATAATTATGATATAGTGCAAAACAGTGACAATACGCTGTTTGTGCTCAGTTCGGCTGGAATATATGTTGTGGACAGGGATGAGCTTATTTCAGGGGAAGAGCTTGAGTATAAGCTGTTAAACAGCGGCGCAGGTCTTGAGGCGGCACTGACACCGAATGCATGGAATCATATTGACGGTGAAGGCAATCTGTATCTGTCAACGGATACCGGCGTAGTGTGCATAAATTTGAATAACTATGAAGTGTCTGTCCGTTCATACAGAATGCAGATGAAGTCTATAAAACTCGATAACATAAGATATATTGTTGACAGTGGTGAAGATATACATATCGGAAGTGGTGTACAGAAGATTGAAATTTTTCCGGAGATTATCAATTATTCGATAAATATTCCGTATGTCAGTGTATATCTTGAAGGCTTCGACGAGAAGCCGACAGTAATGCTTCAAAGTGAACTCTCAGGCATTATATACACAGGGCTTCCGATTGGCACATATACTTTCCACTTATCTGTATTAGACAGCAAAGGGCAGAATGTGATTGTTGAAAACACATATACAATGATAAAGGATGCAGAGATATATGACCATTGGTGGTTTGTCTTTTATATGGTGATAGTGTTTGCGATAGCGGTTGCATATCTTACGTGGCTTGTGTTCAGAACACAGGTACAAAAGGCGATGAACCTTCAGAAAAAGGAACTTGAACTTGCAAGAGCGCAGATTGAGATGGGAAATGAGACTGTTCTTACGATAGCAAGGACGGTTGATGCCAAGGATGTCAATACGAGTGAACATTCAGCAAGAGTGGCTGAGTATTCGGTTCTTATAGCGCAGGAGTTAGGCTTTGACGATAAGAGCATGGAGCAGTTAAAAAAGGCCGCACTGTTACATGATATCGGTAAAATAGGAATTCCCGACAGCATACTTAACAAACCAGAGCGGCTTACAGACGAGGAATATGATATAATGAAGTCGCATGTTGTCAAGGGTGGAGATATTCTCAAGAGCTTTACGCTGATAGAACATGTTGAGGAAGGTGCACTTTACCACCATGAAAGATATGACGGAAAAGGCTATGTGCATGGACTTAAGGGAGAAGAAATTCCGCTTAATGCCAGAATAATCGGAATTGCTGACACATTTGATGCGATGACAGCGAACAGAGTATACAGAAAGCAGCTTGATATGGACTATGTGATAGGCGAGTTAAAAAGAGGCAGGGGGACTCAGTTTGACCCTAAGCTTGTTGATATAATGCTAAGACTCATAGATGAAGGAAAGATTGATATAAAGAGCCTGTATGAGAAAAAGCCGTCCAGAGGGGAGAAAGAGCATGAAAAGTAAATATTTCATAACATTTATCACCTGTGTACTTGCTATTGCAGCAGCATTTTTGCTTACACGTTTTTTCAGAGCGGATGATGAAAAAAATATAAAGGTCGGTTTTATATATGTTGGAGATGCAAGCACCGGTTATACAGGAAATTTTATAGATGCACAGCTTGAGCTTGAGAATGTATATGCTGACAAAGTGCAGATTATGGCAATGTATAATGTGGCGGAGGGGACGGAGAGCGAATATTTGCAGCAGCTTGTCGATGCCGGCTGTGATATTATCTTTTCCACAAGCTATAACTTTGGAACAACGACTAAGGAATTTGCCATGCGGTATCCCGACATAGAATTCTGTATGGCAACCTGTGACAATGCGAACGAGGAGCCGTATCTTGACAATTACCACACCTTCATGGGTGCAATATATGAAGGAAGATATACATCCGGAGTCGCAGCAGGGATGAAGCTTAAAGAGCTGATTGACGATGGTGTTATAACGAAGGAACAGGCAAAAATCGGATATGTAGGTGCATATCCGTATGCGGAGGTTATATCTGGTTATACGGCTTTTTTACTTGGCGTGCGCTCAATTGTTCCGGATGCTGTCATGACTGTGAAGTACACTTACAAATGGAATGACTATCTGATTGAAAAGAAGTATGCAAAACAGCTTATAGATGAGGGCTGTGTTATAATATCGCAGCACTCGGATACGGTAGGGCCTGCCATAGCATGTGAGAAGACAGATGTCTCAACACCTGTATACCTTGTGAGCTATAATCAGAGTATGGCTGATATCGCACCGACTACATACATAACGGGCTGCAAAATTAACTGGAAGCCGTATGTCATAGGCGCAGTAGGTGCTGTGATGAAGGGCAGACCGATAGAAAAGGCGGTAAAGGGAAATGTTGTCGGAAATGATATGGGTGCCGGTTTTTCCGAGGGCTGGGTTGAGATGTTAAAGCTAAATGAAGTCATTGCCGCAAAAGGAACAAGGGAGAAGATAGAGGAGGTCATTGAAGGCTTTAAAAGAGGTGATATAGAGGTGTTCAAGGGAGATTATATAGGCATAAATGTTGATGATCCTTATGATCTGTACGATTTATCGGAAGGGTATAAGGAGAACAATAACAGCTCTGCACCTACTTTTAAATATATTCTTCAGGATGTTATAACAATCGAGTGACAAAGGTGCGATAGGTGGGAAGTTTACTCTTGATTTACCTGGATGATATGTTAAAATACTGTATATGATGCCTAAGTACGGAGTTAAGTCATTTTGAATTCCGGATTTATTATATATTGCATTGTGTAGATTGGAGACGATATGTCAGGCTCAACATTTGGAAATATATTCAGAATAAGCACATGGGGAGAATCGCATGGAAAGGCCCTTGGAGTTGTGATTGATGGCTGCCCGGCTGGTCTTTTGTTATGCGAGGAAGATATCCAGAGATTTCTTGACCGCAGAAAGCCGGGGCAGTCTAAGTATGTGACGCAGCGCAAGGAGAGCGATAAGGTTGAGATACTCTCAGGTGTTTTTGAAGGAAGAACCACAGGAACGCCGATTTCACTTATTGTAAGGAATGAGTCGCAGCGCTCGGCTGATTATTCGGATATTGCCAATTATTACAGACCCGGACATGCCGATTATACCTTTGACGAGAAGTATGGCTTCAGGGATTACAGAGGCGGCGGACGTTCATCAGGACGTGAGACGATAGGCAGAGTTGCTGCCGGTGCAGTTGCTTCTAAGATTTTAAAGCAGCTTGGCATTGAAGTATATGCTTATGCGAGTGCCATTGGCGGTATAGAGCTTGATAACAATAATTTTTCACTTGCTGAGAGAGATAACAATCCTTTTGCAATGCCGGATGCGAAAGCGGCGCAGAAGATTAAGGAGTATGCCGACAGGAAGCTTGAAGAATGCAATTCTATGGGTGGAATTATAGAGTGCGTTGTTGAGAACATGCCTGCCGGGATTGGTGAGCCTGTATTTGACAAGCTTGATGCGAATCTTGCCAAGGCTGTAATGTCCATAGGTGCTGTTAAGGGTGTGGAGATTGGTGACGGTTTTAAGGCAGCTCAGAGTACAGGACTTGACAACAATGATGCATTCAGGATGCAGGATGGCAGAGTTGTGAAAAAGACCAACCATTCAGGCGGGATACTTGGCGGAATCAGTGACGGTTCGGACATTATTTTAAGGGCTGCAATCAAGCCTACACCGTCAATAGCTTCAGTCCAGCAGACTGTAAATAAGCAGGGTGAAGAGATTGATATATCTATACATGGCAGACATGACCCTATGATTGTTCCGAGAGCTGTCGTAGTTGTGGAAGCGATGACGGCAATTACACTTGTCGATATGCTTTTTACAGGCATGACGAGCAGGCTTGACAGGATTGCTGATTTCTATAAGAGATAAAAGAATTATAGATAAGTTAAGATTTTTGGAGGAAACAGATAGTATATGTATGAATTATTGACAACAGATGGAATGGCTAAGAGAGGAACATTTCACACTGTTCACGGGACAGTACAGACACCGCTTTTTATGAATGTCGGCACAGCTGCCGCCATAAAGGGCGCTGTCGCTACCACAGACCTTAAGGAGATAGGAACACAGGTAGAGTTATCTAACACTTATCATCTTCATGTAAGACCGGGAGATAAGATTGTAAAGCAGATGGGCGGTCTGCATAAGTTTATGAACTGGGACAGACCGATACTCACGGATTCGGGCGGATTTCAGGTATTCTCACTTGCAAGCCTTAGAAAGATTAAGGAGGAAGGAGTATATTTCAATTCCCATATAGACGGAAGAAAGATTTTTATGGGGCCTGAAGAGAGCATGCAGATTCAGTCTAATCTTGCTTCCACTATCGCGATGGCTTTTGATGAGTGTCCTCCGCATCCTGCTACAAGGGAATATATGCAGAATTCGGTTGACAGGACAACGAGATGGCTTAATCGCTGCAAAGCAGAGATGACACGCCTTAATGGACTTGAAGATACGATAAACAAGCACCAGATGCTCTTTGGCATCAATCAGGGAGGAACCTTTGAAGATATCAGAATAGAGCATGCCAAGGTTATATCAGAGCTTGATCTTGACGGATATGCGCTTGGAGGTCTTGCTGTCGGCGAGACACATGCTGAGATGTATCGTATCATAGAAGAGACTACGCCATATCTTCCTAAGAACAAGCCTACATATCTTATGGGTGTAGGAACACCGGCGAATATTCTTGAGTCGGTTGACAGGGGAGTTGATTTCTTTGACTGTGTATATCCATCAAGAAATGGAAGACATGGCCATGTGTATACGCATAGAGGCAAGATAAATCTTTTTAATGCACAGTACGAGCTTGACAACGAGCCTATAGAGGAGGGGTGCGGATGTCCGGCATGCAGAAATTACAGCAAGGCATATATAAGACATCTTTTAAAGGCTAAGGAGATGCTCGGAATGCGTCTTTGTGTTCTCCATAACCTGTATTTTTATAATCACCTTATGGAGGAGATAAGAACAGCTATAGAAGAGCACAGATACAGCGAATTCAAGAGACAGACACTATACGGACTTCAGGAGCTTGATGGGAATATATATCTGTAAGAAAGTTGGAAGGGTTAGTTTATGTTAGACTCAACGAAACAGAATGTAGTTAATTCGTTATTGACACTTTTAGAAGAAAAACCGATGGATGATATAACCATATCTGAATTGACGCAGCTTGCAGGAATATCGAGGATGACATTCTACAGGAATTATAGCTGCAAGGAAGATATCCTGTCAGAGCATTTTAAGGATGTTCTGGCTCAATATAAAAAGGACATGGGCGAAAAACACGGTCAGGGAAATTATTACGATAAAAAGAACATAGTTCATTGCTTTGAATATTTCTATGAGCAGAGAACATTTCTTGAATCCGTCATGAAAAGAGGTTTTAACTACATTTTTTTGTCGATGGTGGACAAGTATGTGATGAAGACATGGTGGAAGCGTGGAGACGGACAGCAGAAGGCATATTGTCTTCATGCTTTTGCAGGAGCACTTTATAATCTCTATATAAGCTGGGCGATGAATGGATATAAGGAAACTCCGGAGGAGATGGCAGATATATTAGAATCTATGAAGCTTGCAGGATAGAATAAAAAAACTGAAATACATCAAGCTGGTGTATTTCAGTTTTTTGTGTTATGCAAGCAAGCTTGCATCAGATTTCTGACCTTTTGACCCTGATATCATAATATTACCTGTATTATTAAATGGGACTATATTTCGCGGAATAAGCCGGCTTTTTTGAGAGCAGGGCGAAGTGCGAGATATACGACAGATGCAACGATAACAGCTATGATTGCGTTAACAAGAGTTGTTATTGAGTTAATCTTTGCAAGTGCCTTTGCAAGGTCCTGAGGTGTTCCAAGAAGATACATCTTGTAGAAATATCCTACTATAGGGTCAGCGACAACATTGAATGCCATTCCTGCGATACAGGAAACAACAACAGCAACAGGAAGTCTCTTTGCAGGGAAGCCTTCCTTAGCAATCTTAAATACCTTATGTGCAACAAGACCAACGATAAGACCGATGCACAGCTTGAGAAGGAATGTTTTAGGAGCACTTGTGACATAGCCTGTCATAAGGTCTGAGAGTGTCATTCCGACAGCTCCGGCAAGACCACCCCACATTCCACCTAGAAGGAGTGCTGCGAGAACGCAGAATACGTTGCCGAGATGGAACATAGTCTTTTCTGTTCCTACAGGGATATCAATTTTTAAATAACCTGCACCTACATAGCACAGTGCTGCAAGAAGCGCCGCCTCAGCAAGAACGATAATCGGAACATTCTTAGGCTCCTTAGGTGCTGTTACTGCTGCTATGAAGATTACGATACCGATTATTACAAGTACAAGACCTATTGCATATAACATATCTACAGAGCCGTTCGTTCCCGCTTCCTTTAGAGCGGCGTAGCTGTCTGACATTCTTTTAGTGTAGCCGTTGATTCCGAGTACAAGACCGGCGATAAATACTACAGCGGCGATAATTATTCTGACTAATTTGATATTCTTTTTCATAAATGTGAGCTCCATTTCTAATGGTTATTTGAGTGACTGTCTCTGTGTGGTGTGAGCATGTAGAGCACATCTTCAAATGCAACACCATCTGTGAGCGGAATATTGTAGCTGTCGCTTACGGTTATGCATTTTCGGATAAATTGTGCGGCCAGTGTGACAGCTTCAAAAAGACTGTTGCCACGCACAAGAGAGGCACTTATGATTGCTGAAAATATATCACCCGTTCCGCAGCGGGAAATACCGCTTTTTTTCATCTTTATGAGCCGGTGGATGCCAGCTTCGTAGATGTAATTGCCTATGTAATGCGGTGACTCTATACCGGATATAATGACACGTCCACAGCCGCCTTTCATTTCCTTAGACAGCTTCATTGCCATCATGCACAGAGAATCATCAAGTGCTTTTCCTTTAAGACAGACAACATCATTGTAAGGTGTATCTGTCAAAAAGCAGCTCTCAGTGAGATTAGGTGTTATTACATCACTGTTCTTTAACAGCTCTTTCATTCTGATAAGCATGTCAGGATTGTAAGCCGAGTACAGTCTGCCATTATCTCCCATGACCGGGTCAAGTATAAAAATTCCTCCCAGTGCGAGAAAATCCCGTGAGAATTTGGCTGTGATGTCTATCTGCATCGGGGATGCCAGATAACCTGATAACAGTGCATCAAAATGAAGGTCAAGCTTCTTCCACTCGGACAGATAGCTGTCGAGGCAGCCTGTCATATCATGCTTGTAGAAGCTTTTATAGGCAGTATGATTTGAAAAAATTGCAGTAGGAACAGGACATGCCTGAATTCCCATTGCGGATACAATAGGTATGGACACTGTGAGAGAGCACCTTCCAAAACCGCAAAAATCGTTAATCATTGCAAGCTTTTTCTGGCTGCCACGGTTCATACCGGATAAATTGTTCATCATGATGAATTCCTTACTTTATTATAATAGATACTTTAGCGCTTCAATATACAATAGCATTGCATGTGGTTATATAAAACAGCCAGTTTTGAATAATTTGACCATACCAGTTGTGGGCTTAGCGATGAAAAAATAGTAAATTAGTTTTACACACCTACTTTTTACCACATTAAAGTATTGACTTATGAATACGAATGAGTTAGAATTCACTTTAACATCTTGTGAATATTTTATCAGAATATTTTATAAAAATATGTTACAGCACCGGTATTATATATCATGGAGAGGGCATATAATCAGGATGTCAAAAAATACACGCGCCGAACAGGTGACTATAGGAGGCAATGATATGGGAAGAGTTTATAATTTTTCTGCAGGACCTGCCGTATTACCGGAAGAGGTCTTAAGAGAAGCTGCTGACGAGATGCTTGACTACAAGGGAACGGGAATGTCCGTTATGGAAATGAGTCACCGATCTAAGGCATACGAGACGATAATTAAGGAAGCAGAAGCTGATATAAGGGAGCTTATGAATATTCCTGACAATTATAAAGTGTTATTTTTACAGGGAGGTGCATCACAGCAGTTTGCCATGATACCTATGAATCTTATGAAGAATAAGAAGGCTGCCTACATTGTCACAGGACAGTGGGCTAAGAAGGCATATCAGGAGGCAAAGCTATACGGCGATGCTGTAGAGGTGGCATCCTCTGCTGACAAGACATTTTCGTACATACCTGACTGCTCAGACCTTGATATTCCTGAGGATGCTGACTATGTATATATTTGCGAGAATAATACAATCTACGGAACTAAGTTTAAGGAGCTTCCTAATACCAAGGGACATACACTTGTAGCCGATGTTTCTTCATGCTTCTTATCTGAGCCTGTCGATGTGACAAAGTATGGTGTAATCTACGGCGGAGTACAAAAGAATATCGGACCTGCCGGAGTGGTTATCGTGATAATCAGAGAGGATCTCATAACAGAGGATGTACTTCCGGGTACACCTACAATGTTAAGATATAAGATTCATGCTGACAACGGTTCTCTTTATAATACACCACCAGCCTATGGTATCTACATCTGCGGCAAAGTATTCAAGTGGTTAAAGAAGCAGGGCGGCTTAGCAGCGATGAAGGAACGCAACGAGAAAAAGGCTAAGATTCTCTATGATTTCCTTGACCAGAGCAAGCTCTTTAAGGGAACAGTTGTGCCAAAGGATCGTTCTCTTATGAATGTTCCGTTTGTAACAGGAAATGAAGAACTCGATGCGAAATTCGTCAAGGAGGCAGCCGCAGCCGGATTTGTAAATCTTAAAGGTCACAGAACTGTCGGCGGTATGAGAGCAAGCATCTACAATGCTATGCCTATCGAAGGTGTGGAGAAGCTTGTGGAATTTATGAAGAAGTTTGAGGAGGAGAATGCATAATGGTAAAGGTTAATTGTCTTAATAAGATTTCCAAAGCAGGAATGAAGCTTTTTTCAGATAACTATGAGATAGTTGATGATTTTGCACAGGCAGATGCAGCACTTGTCAGAAGTGCGGCAATGCATGATATGGAACTTCCTGACAGACTTCTTGCCATAGCAAGAGCAGGAGCCGGAACGAACAATATTCCTCTTGATAAATGTGCTGCAAAAGGTATTGTTGTCTTTAATACTCCGGGCGCAAATGCGAATGGTGTGAAGGAGCTTGTAATTGCGGGACTTCTTATGGGCTCAAGAGACCTTGCCGGAGGCATGAAATGGGTCGAGGACAACAAGAGCGATGAGAACATAGGCAAGACGATGGAAAAAGCTAAGTCGGCTTTTGCTGGAAGAGAGATAAAAGGAAAGAAGCTCGGTGTAATCGGTCTTGGCGCTATCGGTGTCTTAGTCGCAGATGCTGCCATTGCTCTTGGCATGGAAGTATATGGCTGTGATCCATTCTTGTCCGTTGAGCATGCACTCAACCTTTCAGGTGAAGTTAAGCTTGTAAAGACAAGGGATGAGATATTCGAGCAGTGCGATTACATAACAGTACATGTTCCTCTTCTTGATGATACTAAGGGAATGATTAACAGTCTAACTGTCGAGAAGATGAAGGATGGAGTCGTAATACTCAACTTTGCGCGCGACCTTCTTGTAAATGATGATGCAATTCTTTCAGGTATAGAGTCAGGCAAGATTGCGCGTTATGTGACTGATTTCCCTACAGAAAAGCTTGCAGGTCAGAAAAAAGTAGTTGCATTCCCTCATCTTGGTGCATCGACAGAAGAGTCAGAGGACAACTGTGCGGCGATGGCTGTCCGTGAACTGATGGATTATGTTGAGAATGGTAATATCAAGAATTCTGTCAATTATCCTGCATGTGATATGGGCGTATGCAAGAGTACGGCAAGAATACTTATCAACCACAAGAATATGCCTGCAATGATAAGCAGTTTCACAACAATCGTAGGTGAAGCAGGTATCAATATCGATAACATGATAAGCAAGAGCAAGGGCGATTACGCATATACTATGTTTGATGTTGCAAGCATACCTTCTAATGATGTCATAGACAAGATGAAGAGTATGGAGGGCGTTGTGAAGGTCAGAGTGCTGGCTTAGTGAGTTTTATTAATACTGTAAAATAGTAGTAAGCAGATTTTAAGTATAATTTTAACATGGTTATTTTAAAGCATAAAATAATGTAAATCAGGGATATCCGTGATTTAAGATAAAGTGTGTCAGATATTTTCATATAGAAATTTTAAAAATTTTTATAGGGAATGTCCGGCACACTTTTTGTATAATGGGGTTCGGGTGTCAAAACATGACAAAAATGTCCAACAAATAATAAATTGTATATTCTTTTGTATATACATGTGTTAGAATATATAGTATACATACATTAATATTGTATACAATTAATGCCTGGTTTTGCTTTTGTACATTTAATTAATGTATACAATAAGATATTATATGTGTTGGGAATGGTTGACTTAATGATAGCACGCAAAAACAAATTATGAAAAGGGAAGGTAAGTAACAATGGAAAACAAGGCATTAAACTACATGACAAAGAGAGAAAGAGTCTTAAATGCATTTAACAACAAGGAAGTAGACCATGTGCCAATGGCATTCTGGTATCACTTTTCGCCGGATGAGGATTTAGGACAGGAGACTATTGATGCTCATATTAATCTGTACAGGGAAGCGGATTTTGATTTGATAAAGATTATGTGTGACGGATATTTCAATTATCCTAATCCGGGAATTGCGCAGATTAATAAGGCGCATGACTGGTTTAATTTGAAGCCGCTCGGTGCAGACCATCCATTTATAAGAAATCAGATAAAGAGAGCGAAGGGTGTTGTCGATGGAGTAAAGGGAGAGTGCTGTGTATTTTATAATGTGTTCTGCCCGATGTCATTGATGCGTTTTGGGACAAGCGAGGAACTGCTTATGATGCATCTTAGGGAGGACGAAGCGGCGGTGTGCCATGCATTTACAGTGATAGGTGAAGATATCAAGGCTCTTATTAAGGGACTTATCGAGGAAGCAGGCTGCGACGGAATCTATTACTGTGTGCAGAATGCGGAGGAGTTCCGTTTTAGCGCCGATGAATATAGAAAAATTGTCACACCGGCGGAGCTTGATATTTTAGAGTATGCAAATAAGCTTTCGGACAACAATATTCTTCACTGCTGTGGCTGGGCAGGGGACAAGAACCGCATAGAGGTGTGGAAGGACTATCCGTCAAAGGCGGTCAACTGGGCTGTATATGTCGAGAAGCTGAACCTTGGCGATGGAAAGAAGTTCTTTGGAGGACGCTGTGTGTTAGGAGGCTTTGACAATACCAAATCGGGAATTCTTTACAGCGGAAGCAAGGCTGAGGTAAAGGCTGAGACAAAGAAGCTGATTGATGAGGTGGGAAGCACAGGAGTGATTATCGGGGCTGACTGTACGGTTCCGGCGGATATCGCACATGAGAGATTTGGATGGGTAAAAGAGGCTTTGCTTGAAATATAAGAGAGATTTTTTATGATTATTTTGTCCCCCTAATCGCAAGAAACAAATCAGAGATTTTTGGACACTTATTTGATGAAAAAGAGGAAAAAATATGGCTGGATTAAGTAATGATGACAAGGCTCTTCTAAAGCGGATTGATGAATGGTTCGAGGCTCACAGACAGAATATTATAGAGGATATTGAGCGGCTTGTAAGAATTCCGAGCGTATCAAAACCGCCTGAGGAGGATACTTTTGATAAAGAAGCTCCATTTGGAATTGAGTGCAGGAAGGCTATGGATGAAATGCTTGCCATAGGGCGTGAGCATGGTTTTCACACGGAAAATCGTGAGTACTATGTGGGGACGATAGGACTTCAGAACAAAAATTACGAAAATACAATAGGCTTTTGGAATCACCTTGATGTTGTACCTGTCGGCGAGGGATGGACAAGACCGCCGTTTGAGCCGTACATAAATGATGGCTTTCTGATAGGAAGAGGTGTTCAGGACAACAAAGGTCCTGCCATTGGAATGATTTATCTCATGCAGTGCATAAGGGAGCTTGGAATTGAGATGAAACATGAGCTTTGCCTTTTTGTCGGATGCGATGAGGAGCGTGGAATGGAGGATATCGAATATTACACGTCAAAATATAAGACACCTGCCATATCACTTATTGCGGACAGCGGATTTCCAGTGTGCTATGGCGAAAAAGGTATAATTGAGGGGAAGTTTTTGTCGGAGAATGAGCTTATCGAGCCTTTGCAATGTGTATGGGGCGGTTCGGCGAGCAATATGATACCGGACAGAGCTTATGCAAAGCTGACTTACTCGAAAGAACTTTTGGATAAGCTTGAGAAGTTAGCAAAAGCCGCAGATAACAATAATAAAGTTGATACAGATAATGTAAGTGGTAATAAAAGCAATACAAATAAAGCAGACACAGATAATGTAAGCGGTAATAACAGCAATGCGAATAAAGCAGACATAGATAATATAAGCGTTAATAACGGCAATACGAATAAAGCAGACATAGATAATGTGAGCAATAATAATGCTGACAATAAAGCGCATGTTCAGTCAGGCATTATTATAAAAACCGATGATAAATCGTATATAGAAGTGACCGCCTGTGGCACAAGCAGACACAGTGCATTTCCTGACGGAAGCGTGAATGCGATACATGAGCTTGCACAATTTCTTTTGCAGGTGGAAGAGCTTGGAGATAAAAATCTCAGAGTTTTGAGTGAGCTTTGCGATGTCAGCAGCGAATATTATGGAAAAACCGAGGGGATTGATTTTACGGATGAAGTGTCAGGTCATACCACATGTGCGGCTACAGTGCTGTCAATGGAGGATGGCAGAATGTGTGTCAATCTCAATATAAGATATGCAATCACACAAAACTCCGAACAGATAGAGAAGAATCTTGAAAAATATGCATCGGAGCATGAGCTTATATGGAGACTTGAACGCGATTCAAAGCCTAACTATTTTCCGAAGGAGCATCCGGCTGTTGATTATCTTACCAAGCTTTACAATGAATGGCAGGGACTTGACACCGAGGCTTTTGTGATGGGCGGAGGAACTTACGCACGAAAGCTTCCAAGAGCTTTTGCTTATGGCATAGGAGGTATGCCAAGAACTGCCGAAGATAAGGAAAGGGAGGCGAGACTTTTTAAGCAAGGAAGCGGCGGAGCGCATGAGCCGGATGAGGGGCTTAATCTTAGGATGTATTTTGAGGCGGTGAAATTTTATACGCTTGCGGTTGTGGGGGTGGATAAGCTGGATATCTGATAGAGGTTGTTATGTGTAATTTAAGGAATTGATATAGTAGTTTTTTGGGGCGTATCTGTAAATTAAGAGATGAAGGGGGAATGGCAATGGGCAGGAAGAGAATAATAGCATTGGGCGGTGGCATTATTGCATTGGTTGTTGCGGCGGGGATTATTTTGCGGTCAGAATGTCGGGAAAAGATGAGTAAGGAATTATTTTTATTCAGAAGACTATATATGTAGATATATTTATGATGAACAGGATGAGGAATATTTTATTTTCGCTTATAAAAATTAAGTTATGCAAAACAAATACAGCTAAGCTGTGAAAAATAGGATATGGGGTTGTCTTGTCAGTGTTATTTTACCGCACATGGGAACAGATGATTTAACAGATAATGGTAAAAAAAACGAAAGGAGATGAGTATGTTAAACAAAAAGAGAAAAATGCTTATTATGCTGTTATTCATATTTATACTCACCGGATGCAGCGGTCAGCCAAAAGAAAAAAAGACAGAATATAAATCACTTGCAGATTTTGTTTCACAGACAGAGAAAGAAATAGAGTTTGTTGACATGGATGGTGGGGGGCTTGGAGCAGATGAAAGAACTTATACATATGATTATAGGAGCGGAGTTTATGATGTCGTTTTGAAGTATCAGCTCGGAATAACAGGAAGTATTACTATAAATAATATAGAATATGAACTTGTGGCAACCGATGACCTGAGCAGCGGAGTAGTGCCGCAGATTGCGTTGCATGATATCAATAATGATGGGACTTCTGATGTGATTGTGAAGTGGCAGCTATGGCGTGGTGTAAAGAGTGTGATATTTATGTCGGGAGGAGCCGGCTATACATATATGCCATCGGTGACGGACAGCCAGACAGAATATATGGGATATACAGCAAAGTATGTGGACGATTATAAGATTAATGTTGTATCGGATGAATTTTCGGTAAATGCTGATTTTGCACTTGGAGATTGGTTCATTGATAGTGATAAGGACTCTGCTAATTGGGTATACGATTCATCTGGCAGAGTGAAGGATGAATATAAGAATGTGCATATTACAGCCGATGCCGATGTGGACATAGTATATTTTGTTAAGGACGACAAGGTGTATGTATGTCACAGGGCACAGTTTTGCAATGACCTTATTTGGAGTGGTGTAAGTCTCAACAGAGTGTACAGAGTCGATGATGGCTCATATACGATAGAGGGAATATATCTTGACGAGGAATATATATACTTTGGATGGTAAAAAAGAGGAGAAATTTATATGAAAAAAAAAGTTTATTATGCACTTGGTGCAGGCATTATAGCAGCATCGCTTATTGGCTGTGCCGGAAATGATAATCATCAGAGTGGTGTGTCTACAGAAAGTGAGACAGTGACATTTACAAGTGAAAGCAGTACTGAAAACGCAGCAACGCAGAAAGAAACACAGACGCAGGAAAAAGATACAGATAAAGAAAATAATAAGGACGTACCTGAATTTTTGCATAATATTGCAGATGAAGTTGTGGCTGATAGTGAACAGTTTACTATTTGGGAAAGTTATTCAATGCATAAATCGTATGAAACACAGGGGTTCGGATTTTGCGAGCTGATACGGGATGGAGTGAGAAGCGAGGCGTTGTATACGCAGTCGGGAATCGTTATTATTTCAGAGGAGAGGTCCGGAAATACACCGCTATGTACTGTAATGTACAATGGAGACAGCATGACACTGGAGGATGAAATATTCGGTGTGTTTGGTGATAAGCTGAATATATATTTGTATGATTTTGACCAGGACGGAAATGATGAGCTGGTGATTAACAGCTTAGGCGGTGACATGGGTAATAAGGCGGCGGTGATACGAATGGAGCCTTTTGAAAGGATACCGTTTGATGAGATTTTGCCGGAAGAATTTGTTTCTGATGTTGATATTACGGATGTGACAGCGATAAGCAGTGATGAGATAGAGTTTGGATATAGAGTTGAGGACTGGTATGGCAATACATATGAAGATTCGGCAAAATATACGAACTACATTGAAAGCTATGATATATCTGAAAATCAGAATTATTCAGTGACAGGATGGGATGGACAGCTTGGAATGCTGGCAGAAGGAGACAGCGTAACATATTCGTATATGGCACGTATGCAGAGTGAGGATGGAAATGTAAATGCATATTTTGCTCTGATAAAGCTTGAATATAAATACGATTCATCAAAAAATGCTTTTGTATGCGGTAGTGCATCAATGAGTATCGGTGATGGTAAGGAAGATGCAGTATTTTCTCCTAAAAATGAATAGGACAGTATGCAGTGTTTTAATTGCCGCTGTCATACAATGTTTATGATTTTTTAATTGCAAATATCTTACATATCATATATAATGATATAAGTTTTAGCCGGTTCACACAAAATAAGTCCGGTCAAGGAGGAAAAAATGGTTTTATTAGAGGCAGCAGCAGGCGGAGCATCATCAATACTTTTATTGGTAGGATATATTTTATTCTTTGTAGTGCTCATGTATTTTATAGCAATCCGTCCACAGAAGAAGCAGCAGAAGCAGCTCAATGAGACACTTGCATCCATGGAAGTAGGCGACAGCGTGCTTACAACAAGCGGTTTTTACGGAGTAGTTCTTGATATCACAGATGATGTTGTAATTGTAGAGTTCGGCAACAACAAGAACTGCCGTATTCCTATGCAGAAGACAGCTATCGTTCAGGTTGAGAAGCCTGAGAAGTAATTGCTATAGTTTATGCTATGCATATAGTTATGCTATGCATATAGTTATGCTATGTTATAACTATGTTATTGGACATGTTAATATGATTTAGATGATACACCATTTGGTGCGGACATAAGCTGCACCCGATGGTGTATTTTTTTCATATTAATCATAATAAATAATTCGTATTCGTATAAAAACAGTACATAAAAGTTGATGTATTTTAATCTCATATATGTTATAATCGTAACTTGCAAATAAAAAAAAGTTGATGTACCATAATTAGAAAAGCAAAATAGACAGCCGGATACATAAGCACGGCAGTGATTTGGAGGTATGTTATGGAATTTAATGTTACACTTATTCCGGGAGATGGAATCGGACCTGAGATTGTGCGCGAAGCAAGAAAGGTCTTAGACAAAGTGGCAGAAAAATATGGACACAGATTTACATATAAGGAAGTGCTTATGGGAGGCTGCTCAATAGACGCATACGGCGTTCCTCTTACAGATGAGGCACTTGCTACAGCTAAGGCTTCTGATGCGGTTCTTCTCGGAGCAGTCGGAGGAAGAGTAGGAGTTGACAGCTGGTATGAGCTTCCTCCAAACAAGAGACCGGAGGCAGGACTTCTTGCTATAAGAAAAGGACTTGAGCTTTTTGCGAATTTAAGACCGGCATATCTTTACAGCGAGTTAAAGGGTGCATGCCCTCTAAAGGAGGAGGTCGCTGACAAGGGCTTTGACATGATTATTGTAAGAGAGCTTACAGGAGGTCTTTATTTCGGAGAGAGAAGTACCAAGGAAGTTGACGGTGTTGTGACAGCGGTTGATACGCTTAAGTACGATGAAAATGAGATAAGAAGAATTGCAATCAAGGCATTTGAGATTGCAATGAAGAGAAATAAGCATATTATTAGCGTTGATAAGGCGAATGTCCTTGACACATCAAGACTGTGGAGAAAGATTGTTGCTGAAGTTTCTAAGGATTACCCGGAAGTAAAGGTTGAGGATATGCTTGTTGACAACTGTGCGATGCAGCTTGTCAAGGATCCTGCACAGTTCGATGTGGTTCTTACAGAGAATATGTTCGGCGATATCCTCTCAGATGAAGCGAGCATGATAACAGGTTCTATCGGAATGCTGTCATCTGCAAGCCTTGGAGCGGGCAAGCTTGGTCTTTATGAGCCTAGCCACGGCGCTGCACCGGACATTGCGGGACAGGATAAGGCTAACCCTATAGCAACTATTCTTTCAGCGGCTATGATGCTCAGATATTCATTTGATCTTGACAAGGAGGCTGATGCGGTTGAGGCTGCCGTAAAGAGCGTTATCGCAGAAGGCTATAGAACAGTCGATATCATGGCAGACGGCATGAAGCAGGTCAGCACGACACAGATGGGTGATCTTATCGCAGAAAGAGTATAGTTAATAGTAATTTATATCTATATTTTTAAAATTTACTGGATTAAAGTCTGAAAGTATGTTATAATAAATCAATATTTTTGAGTATGATATGTATTCAAAATATCTTCCGGATATTGAAGTGCGATAAAGAAAAGCGACAGAGTCAATTTTCGGTATATTTTTAGAAGAATAAGCATGTGGAATGGAGAATTATTATGAGAAGTGATGCAGTTTTCAAGGGAACACAGCAGGCTCCACATCGTTCCCTGTTTAATGCGCTGGGACTTACAGAGGAGGAGATGAACAGACCGCTTATCGGTATTGTAAGCTCCTACAATGAGATTGTTCCGGGTCATATGAATATTGATAAATTAGTCGAGGCAGTTAAGCTTGGAGTAGCAATGGCAGGCGGTACACCTAGAGTGTTCCCGGCTATCGCAGTCTGTGATGGTATCGCAATGGGACACACCGGAATGAAGTATTCTCTTGTTACGAGAGATTTGATTGCAGATTCAACAGAATGTATGGCACTTGCACATCAGTTTGACGGACTTGTGATGATTCCTAACTGTGACAAGAATGTGCCGGGACTTCTCATGGCAGCAGCAAGAGTCAATATTCCTACAATATTTGTCAGCGGCGGACCGATGCTTGCAGGCAGGGTGGCAGGCTGCAAGACAAGTCTTTCTAGTATGTTTGAGGCTGTAGGAGCTTATGCGGCAGGCAGGATTACTGAGGAGCAGCTTAAGGAGTATGAAGCTAAGACATGTCCTACATGCGGTTCATGTTCAGGTATGTACACAGCTAACTCTATGAACTGTCTTACTGAGGCACTCGGAATGGGACTTCGCGGAAATGGAACAATTCCGGCTGTATATTCAGAGAGAATTAAGCTTGCAAAGCATGCAGGCATGCAGATTATGGAGCTTGTCAAGAAGGATATCAAGCCGAGAGATATAATGACAAAGAAAGCATTTATGAATGCGCTCACAGTTGATATGGCACTTGGCTGTTCAACCAACAGCATGCTTCACCTTCCGGCTATTGCAAGGGAAGCGGGAGTTGAACTTAATGTTGATATAGCTAATGAGATAAGCGCAAGGACACCTAACCTCTGTCATCTTGCACCAGCCGGTCATACATATATTGAGGAGCTTAACGAGGCAGGCGGCGTATATGCTGTAATGAATGAGCTCAACAAGAAAAATCTTTTAAATACAGATGTTCTTACTGTTACAGGTAAGACTATGGCAGAGAATATAGAAGGCTGCGTGAATATGAACACGGAAGTCATAAGACCTATAGACAATCCTTACAGTACAACAGGAGGTATAGCGGTTCTCAAGGGAAATCTTGCACCGGATTCATGTGTTGTAAAGCGTTCGGCAGTTGTTCCTGAGATGATGGTTCATGAAGGCCCGGCAAGAGTATTCGACTGTGAGGAGGATGCAATCGCTGCAATCAAGGGTGGAAAGATAGTTGCCGGAGATGTTGTTGTAATCAGATATGAAGGACCTAAGGGCGGTCCAGGCATGCGTGAGATGTTAAATCCTACATCTGCCATTGCTGGAATGGGTCTTGGCTCAAGCGTGGCACTTATAACAGACGGTCGTTTTTCAGGAGCATCAAGAGGAGCGTCTATTGGTCATGTATGTCCTGAGGCAGCAGTTGGCGGTCCTATTGCTCTTGTAGAAGAGGGAGATACAATTAAGATTAATATACCTGAGAATAAGATTGAGCTTAATGTATCGGATGAGGAGCTTGCAGCAAGAAAGGCTAAATGGCAGCCGAGAGAGCCGAAGGTTACAACAGGCTACCTTGCAAGATATGCTAAGATGGTATCCGATTCCTGCAAGGGTGCGGTACTTGAAAAATAAATTTTTGGGAGGATTCACAGATGCAGTTAAACGGTTCACAGATTTTGATTGAGTGTTTGAAAGAGCAGGGTGTTGACACAGTATTCGGTTATCCGGGTGGTGCCATACTCAATGTATATGATGAATTATATAAAAATTCAGATAAAATTACACATATTCTCACATCACATGAGCAGGGAGCGTCACATGCCGCTGACGGATATGCCAGAGCTACAGGAAAAGTCGGTGTGTGTTTTGCAACATCAGGTCCGGGAGCAACAAATCTTGTGACAGGTATTGCAACAGCATATATGGATTCGGTTCCTATTGTAGCCGTTACCTGCAATGTAGGAGTTTCACTTCTTGGCAAGGATTCATTTCAGGAGATTGATATCACAGGTGTGACGATGCCTATAACTAAGCACAATTACATTGTAAAGGATGTAAATAAGCTTGCTGATGTTGTAAGAAGTGCTTTTAAGATAGCAGCTTCAGGCAGACCGGGTCCTGTACTTATCGATATTACTAAGGATGCAACAGCAGCAATGGCTGAGTATGAGTACAAGAAGCCTGAGCCGGTTGAGCGCATCACAGATACGATTAGAACAGAGGACATAGATAAAGCTGTGGAGATGATTTCACAGGCTAAGAAGCCTTTTGTATTTGTTGGCGGTGGAGCTGTAATATCGGGAGCAGATAAGGAACTTGCTGAGTTCGTTAAGAAGCTTCATGCGCCTGTCACAGATTCGCTTATGGGCAAGGGAGCTTTCAATGGAACAGACCCTCTCTATATGGGAATGCTTGGAATGCATGGAACAAAGGCAGCTAACTTCGGAGTATCGGAGTGTGACCTCCTTGTCGTGGTAGGAGCAAGATTCTCAGACCGTGTAACCGGAAATGCCAAGAAGTTCGCAACAAATGCCAGGATTGTACAGTTCGATGTTGATCCTGCTGAGATTAATAAGAATATTAAAGTTGACGCAAGCGTCATCGGAGATATAAAAGAAGTATTAAAGCGCATAAATGAAAAGCTTACACAGCAGAAGCATGATGAGTGGGTAGCCTATGTCGAGGAGCTTGCAAAGAAGTATCCGCTTACATATCATACAGATAAGCTTACAGGTCCATATATTATGGAGAAGCTCTATGAAGTTACAAATGGTGATGCGATTATCACAACAGAGGTAGGTCAGCACCAGATGTGGGCTGCACAGTTCTACAAGTATAAGGAGCCTAGACAGCTTCTTACTTCAGGCGGACTTGGAACAATGGGCTATGGACTTGGAGCGAGCATCGGTGCTAAATGGGGACGCAGAGACAAGACTGTCATCAATATAGCCGGTGACGGCTGCTTCCGTATGAACATGAATGAGATAGCGACAGCTACAAGATACAATATTCCTGTTATCGAGGTTGTTGTAAATAATCATGTTCTTGGTATGGTCCGCCAGTGGCAGACTCTTTTCTATGGTCAGAGATATTCTGCTACGGTTCTCGATGACCAGGTAGATTTTGTTAAGCTTGCCGAAGCCATGGGCGCTAAGGGCTACAAGGTTACAACCTGTGAAGAGTTCGAGGCGGCTATAAAGGATGCCATCGCACTCAACATACCATGTCTTCTCGACTGTCATATCGAGAAGGATGACAAAGTATTTCCTATGGTTGCACCGGGAGCTGCAATCTCTGAAGCATTCGGAGAGGAAAAGTTTCTTGATTGCTAGGGAAAAGTGCAGACTGAGAGGTAATATGTAAAGGGTGGTTTCTCCACCCAAATACATATGACTGCGGCTCATTTGTGGTGAATTGAACGCAGAATAAGCAATCCCCCGCTTCAAGTGTGTAGAGCACTAAGCGGTGGGTAAGGGGGATGCTTATGTCAGTGGGAGTTAAAAGCTCCCACTGACATAAGCAAAGCATCGGCGCAGGTGCAGGTGAATACAGCATTTACTTTGCCCGTAAGGGATATGAGGTCTCGGCTCTTGAGCTTGCCGATGCCAATATTGCCGCTTTCAAAAAGAAGCTCACACCCGAAGATAAGATTGACCTCGTTCAAGGCAACGCTCTTGATCTTTCTTGCTATGCAGATAAGTCATTTGATATTGTCCTTCTGTTCGGCCCGCTTTATCATTTGAAAAATGATGCGGACAAACAGAAATGTATAAGCGAAGCAAAGCGTGTCTGCTAAGATGGCGATAAGATCTTCTTCGCCTTTATTTCCAATGACTTTGTTTTTCTCACCGAGTTTGGATATGACGTTGAATATTTCAGCAACGGCGATTATGATAAGGAAACATTCAAGCTTATATATGTGAAAAGCCTGAGCTTTTCGGCATGACGAATCATTTACTGTTCGTGGGAGAAAAGAAATGACCAAAATCCAATATGAAAACTTAATAATCCGTCAAGCCGAAGTTGCTGATGCAAAGCAGCTTACCGCTTGGAGGAATGATGGTGCTGTGATGGCACACGCAGGCTTTTCCAACGGTTCAGAAACGACTATTCACTGACAGTTACATTATCATCTTCGGTTCTGTACAGCACCATTTCCATTTCTTTGCAATGTCCGTATTCATAAAAGCCTTCTTTCTGTGGGTTGATGTTCATGAATTAGTCGTTGTTGTCCAATTACCCGCAGAGCATGACCTTTACACAGAACAGGCCGTCCTGATAGGTAACCGTACTCACTCCGCCGGATTTTTCTGCGATATGGCGGACGGACTGGATACCAACACCGTCTCCTTTTCGCTTGGAGGACAGAAATACCCCGTCTTTTTCCCGGATAACTCCATCATATGTGTTTTCAACCTGAATCAGTGCCAGACTGTTGTCATGCAGATAGGCGGTCAGCTTGATCCTGCGTCGAGCAGGCGCAGTGTGCAGGCTGGCTTCCAGCGCATTTTCCAGCAGATTCGAGAGAACCAGGCACAGATTGATTTCGTCTATAGGAAGACATTCCGGCAGATCAATCTGCACGGAATACGGGATATCCTCCCGCTTCGCAAGCGCACAGTAATACCCGACCACGCCGTCTGCCGCCCGGTTTTCACAGAAATGCAGCTCCAGACTCGGGATTCTGGAAA
>OGUD01000561.1_pt1 | contig 30236 bp, 29 predicted proteins | sample 1573671 | NCBI WGS metagenome assembly OGUD01 (sample SAMEA2582065, study PRJEB24529) | metagenome | biome: Human gut stool | place: China | collected 2011 | reverse complement strand
CTGTGATTGAAAGACCGTTGATGGAGAATGTACCTGTACTGCTCGTAAATGTGGCACCATTGAGAACTATCTCTGCATCCTGACCGCTGATTCTGGCAGCATCCGAGCCCTTAGAAGCAACACCGGATGCGGCAATCGCTGCCTTAGCAGACGCATAGGCGGTCTTGTTGTCATTATTATTGACATAGTCTGCAGCAGCACTGTATGCAGAAGCATTATCGTTAAGCTTCTTAACCGCCTCGTTGTATCCAGACTGATTGTCTGTTATGGTCTTACCAAGCTCCTCGTATTCGTCAACTGCAGCCTTGGCATCAAGAATTGCCTGCTTCTCTGCCATCTGCTGTGCAATAGCTGTATCAGATGTTCCATTGTTCTCCTTGATGAATGCCTTCATCTCGGCGAGTTCTTCATCGGTATACTGAACCTTCTCTGTTGAGCCGTCCTCCTTAGTCACCGTCTTATACAGCTTGGCTTTATTAGCATCAAGGCCGGCGGCCAGTTCATCATATCTGGTCTTATTCTTTTCAAAATTGTCCTTGATGTCCGTATACTTTTCGTACTCTGAGGCGCGAGCCTGCTGTGTCTCATAATCTGACACAGTCTTTTTGTCGGCTGCGAGATTATCCGCTGTATATGTATTTCCATATATCTTTACAACCGCCTCAGCTACCTGTCTCTGCTCATCATCCTTCGCTGTGACCGTGCCGTCAGCTATAGCCTTATACTTCTTAAGCTCTGCTGTGTCATTGCCATCCACATCCTTCGCTGCGAACAGTCCAAGAGACTGAAGTGCGTTAAGACCGCTTATGTTGTTCGCTGTGAGTGTGAATTCTCCGTCAGAGCCTGATGCCTTGGCATTGACGAAGAATCTCTGGTTGGTCTCATCGAAGCTTGCGTTGATTCCGGCATCCTTGAACTTGCTGATAAGCTGATTGACAGTCATTCCGTCAGTTATCTCTATCTCCGTATCATTGACAGCAATCTTACTTCCTGTCTCTATTCCCATATCGGCAAGGGCAGTGCTTCCTGTAACCTTCTTATCACCTGTGTCATTCTTGGCATCAGACAGCTTCACAACACCGCCTGTCATGTACGCGGAGGATGCGAGCTTATTGACCTTCATCTTCTGTGTGCCATTGACCGCAGAGGACGAAGCTGTAACAGTCGCTGCCTTGCTGTCCGATATAGTGCTGGTCTTAAGGCTGTACGCTGTAGATATTCTCATATTGGAAAGGCTTGATGTATAGAAGCCATATATCTTGCTGTTCATGGTCTTCCAGGCATCCATCTTCCACTCATGCTTCGTCTGCGCCTTCTCATACTTCTCTTTCTTGGTTGAATATGCCGATACAAGCTCCTGTACAATGGAGTCTGTATCAAGTCCCGATATAAGTCCGCTGACTCTTATTGCCATAATTTACTCCTTTCCACCACATATACTATGATGGTTCTGTTTGTAATGAAAAACGCTTATTTACCGCTTCTCATCAACAAGGATTCCGGCAAGCTCCCATGCCTTAGCTATAAGGTCAAGAGTCTTCTCAGGCGGAATCTCCTTAATAGTCTCCTTCGTATCCTTGTCTACTATCTTGATAGTGACTCTGTTAGTCTTATCATGATAGCCAAACTCTGCAACCGTGTTGTTGTTGAGCTTGCTGTTAATCTCCGATATTCTCTGCTTAATCGCTTTCTCATTGAGCTGAAACTCACGCTCACTGTTCTCCCCAGAATTCGTATTATCGCCATTCTTAGACTTGTCGGCTACCGGTGCTGCATTCTGGGAAACATTCACATTATGTTTTGCATTCTGTACATTGACATCCTTTGTCTCTGTATCAGCTGGCTGATTAGCCACGTTAGACGGTGCCATTGTGCTAACAACACCATTCTTAATTCCATCAATCGTCATTTTTAGACACCTCCGTGTGTTCACTATGTTAATATTGACGCCTACTACTCCTTATTCCCTCTCGTATATATTTCGGCTGTATTTATAAAAAGTTTAGCCTGATATATAGTGATTCAAAATTCAAAACATATGCCATGAACTTAATCATGTTTTAATTTTCGAATCCACATTATCCAAGAAAATCCTTAAGTATCTCTGCTCCGTCAGAACTGCTTGCCTCTTTATTGGCATCCTTAATCTGCACATATACTTCCTTGCGGTACACCGGCACCGACTTAGGAGCAATGATTCCGAGCTTAATCTGGTCGCCTTTAATGTCAAGCACAGTCACTTCAATGTTGTTATCTATGATAATAGATTCATTCTTTTTTCTGGACAAAGCTAACATCAGGCATCCTCCTTCTTCTTTTTTATATAATCATATACCTTATAACGAACTTCATAGTCATCGTTATTGACTATAATCTGATCTGCCCTGCAGGTCCTTATATTGATTATGACAGGAGCCTTGAGATTGGCTGTCATCTTAGTTAGGTCAGACGGAACCGTTACAATGGCAAGAAGAAAATAATCCTCCTCGGACTCCACAGCTCCAAGCTTTGCAAGTGTGTCCTCGTCCACAACCGGATTATACTCTGCAATCACTTTCATTGGGTCAACAACAGCAAATGCAAGCTCCGGATTGTCAAGACACTGAAGCCACTTGATATTTCCATTCTTATCTGAATTATATACAAGACTGTACTTTTTATACTCTTCAAAGCCCATGATTCCGGTTGTGAATGTAATTATTCTGGAATCATCTATCTCTATCTCTCCAAACAAACGTGTATTTACTCTCATTTATAACCTCCATCCTACAGATAATCAAGCAATGACTGTCTGACTGTCTTAGATGCCGTGGCAATAGCTGCATTGTATACTGTCTCAGCCGCAGCAAACTCAACAGCGATATCTTCAAGCTCAACATCCTCATTCTTGGATTTAAGGTCCTTAAATGTACTCTGCTGCTGTGTAAGTCTTGTCTTAGTAAGTGTAAGTCGAAGCTCACGGCTTCCGACATCTGAAATCTCCGTGTTGACTGTAGCCTGATAATTACCCATATAAGTCAGATTCTTTGAAAAGAGGGTTTCCATATTATTCTTGGCATAATCAAGCTCTTTATTGGCTGCCTCAATCATAGAAGCCAGCTCATCCTGCTTACCTGTATAGAATGTAGAAGCCTTCATCTCTTCGAGCTTCTTTATCTTATTCTCAACATTCATAACATCCGAAAGACTGTTCATAAGGTCATCAAGATCTCTTCCGATGTCATAGCTGAGCACATCTGTTGCACGGCTGTTAACCTTAAGTGTCTGGCTGAAATTGACTGTATACTCTATATCCTGACTATCGCCAAGCGTATAATTCTGTCCATTAGTCAAATCTTCACAGTCAAAATAGTGCTCCGGACGGATATCACCCTTGTTGAAGCTGTCCTTGCGGAACGATACTTCAATATCATCCGCTGTATTAAGTGTCTTATAAGTATTCTCAGAGAATACTATCTCGCCTTTATCATACAGATAATATGCCGTGTTGTCGGTAACTGTCCCTGCCGTTACGAGTGCTTCGAACTCTGTTGCAGTCACTGCACGCACAGTACCGTTAAAATTCTGTCCATCAACTGTGATTGTCGGAAGTGTCGTTGCATCGTTGGCATCATATGCACAGTTCTGATAAGCAAGTCTTAATCTGTAAAAATCTTCACTCTCAGGTGTGCCTGCCGCCGGTATATCAGCGATATTGTTGACATCTACACTGTTCTTTATGAAGCTTGTACTTGTAAAGCCATCACCTGTGAACTTCTGATTAATTCTGTAGGATACATTAAGCTCAGAGTCATTCTGAAATGTAAGCGAACGGTCTGTCCTGTAGCCTGTAAAAAGATATCTACCTGAACTGTCTGCATCACCCTCCTTGTAGAGTGCATCCTTTAGCTGCTTGATACTCTCTATGATTGCCTGCCTGTTATCAACAGTGAATGTATCATTAACACCCTGATTACAGTATCCTATAATATCCTTATATATCCCATTCATATTGCTGAGTGATGTCTCTGTAAGCGTCAGCCATGATGACGCATCAGGAACATTCTTCTTAATATACTGCTCAACTTCAGTAAGACTGGTTCTAAGTGAGAGTGCACGAATTGCCACTATAGGGTCATCGGAAGGCTTGGTAATCTTCTTCTGCGATGACATCTGCTGCTCTGTTGTATAGAGATTGTTCTTTGATTTATTGACATTACGCATTGTCGAATTAGTCATCATTGTGTTGGTAATACGCATTGCCGTTCCTCCTTTTATAATCCTGTTTCTTCTATAAGCTTATTGTATATCTGATTCATAACCGAGATAACCTTTGACGATAATTCATAAGCATGCTGATACTTTACAAGCTCCACGCCTTCCTCATCCTCATCGACACCTGATACGGAATTTCTCTGTGTGTCAATAGCTGACAATACATTGCTGTAGTTCTTGGTAAACGATTCCGCTCTCTTAGTATCGACGCTCACCTCAGATACAAGTGACGAGAGCGCATCCCAGAAATTACCGCTCTTAATTGTATTCTTCTCCTTAAGTGCATATAAATCCTTATACAAATCAGAATTCTCGTTACCTCTGTCAACGTCATAAGAATATGGAAGTCTGCTTAAGTCATTGACTATGTTGACATTGACAGATATATTAGCTGCTGTTACATAATCATTCACATTATACTTGGACACAAGGAATGTATCTGTTGCTGCCGAGCCATCCTTTAACTGTCCCTTTGCCATAATGTCATTGAATTCTTTTGCAAGAACAGTCACAAACTGATTGAACTGGGACTGATAATAAGGTATTCCTTTGTAAGACGAGTTCCTAAAGGAGTCTGCCTGAATCTCAAGTGACTTATTGCCTGCAGTATCAGTAACAACCTTCTCATAGCTGTCATTACAGCCATCACGCATATCAAAAAGTGCCTTGATACAGCCCTTATCTGTCTCCTCATAAGGATTATAAGGATTGCCATTGTTCCACTTAAGGTCATAAAGACCTTCAGCATCGCTTGCATTTCTCTTCTGGTCAGTCTCTCTTGCCACGCAGTTAAGCGTATTGTAGCTGTATCCTTCCACAATCTGGTAGCCGTTAAAGAATACTGTATAATCTGTAACTCCATTGCCTATATCGCGCTCATCAACACTTACATCCGCATAATATGAAAGCTTGTCAACAAGAAGATTTCTTGAATCTCTCAAGTCATTGGCAGTTCCGCCTGAAGCCTCTATAGTATTAATCTGCTTATTGAGTGATGCAATCTGTTCTGCAAGTGTGTTGATTGTCGATACAGACGACTTAATCTCTTCATTTACATCATTCTGTGTCTTTTGAAGATTCGCTGAGAGCGTATTAAAATACTGGCACAAGCTTGACATATATGTGACAAACTGCTGGCGCTTGACTTCGCTGCTAGGATCCGACTTAAGAGAATTCAATGTGCTGAACAGATTATTGTATTCTGTTATAAATCCATCTGCATTAAATTCATCGAGATATGTCTGCACAAGCTCCGAATATGACTCTAATGTCTCATACTGTCCACACTGTGCATTGCTCTTTCTGTAACGCTCATCATAATATTCACTGCGTGACTGCGCTATATCCTTGAGTGCAACACCGGTTCCGACTGCACCATAAGGCTTATACACTCTTATTGCGTAGCTCGCCTGCTGAACTATGCTCTGTCTTGTGTAACCTTTGGTATTAATATTGGAAATATTATGTGCTGTAGTATTAACCCCCGCATTGCTGGCGAAAATACCTGATGCACCTATTGTAAGTCCAAAAAATGTATTTGGCATATCTAATCTCCTTTTCTTCTATCATCTATCCTCTGCATTAATCTGCTATACAAGCTGTGTAAGCGTATCCATCATCGTTGTTATCACATTGATATATCTTGACGCGGCATTGTAAGCCTGCTGATACTTAATCATATTGGTAAGTTCCTCGTCAGAGCTTACTCCCATGACTACCTGTCTGCTGTCATCTATCCCGCTGGTGAGTGTATCCTGATTGTTAACCATGCTCCCATATACACTTCCCTCACTTCCGATATCATCTATGATAGCTTCATAGAATCTCTCAAAGGTAAGTCTCTCTGTTCCGCTTCCATATGTGAGATTCTCTTTCGAGAATACCGCTGTAAGCTCCTTACCCTTATCATAATCGACCTTGCCATCAGCAAGATGAAGAGGTATAACAGCCACATCCTTGAGCACGTCCGGATTGACCTCTATATTAGTTATACTATACAGAGACTTAGTATTGAAAGTGTTGTTATCATTGTATATGTAATAAGTATTGCCGTCAGTTCCTGTGACTTTCTTATAGCGGTCTGTGTATTTTCTTGAAAAAAGCTCAGTTCCCGGTGTCTTGTCATTGTCCTTGCCATAATCAGTCTTATCCATGTCAAGAATCTTACCGGTGTATGTGACTGTGTTACCATTGTCATCTATATATGTAACTGTGGCATTCTTCGTAGGACTCAATACATCGTTAATCTGTTCAACGACGCTGTTGACCAGCTTGTCAAAATTCGCCATTGTACGCGCAACCGGTGAGTAACCTTCACAGCTTTTATAGCTTAGATAGTCTCTGTATTCCTTGTAAGCTGCGACTGCTGCATTGTAATCATCATCGCTTCCATAATCTGCTCTGTCCGGCTTAGTTGTCACAACATTGGCAGGCTTTGTCATATTGGCAAATGTAGGTGTAATCGTACCTCTTGCCACTAATACTCCCTTAAGTGAACCTATATCTGTGTTCTTCGCAGTAGAAATGCTCTTCTCCATGTTATACACAGGAGTGTTGTGCATCTCCTTCCATACAGGTATATAAAAGTCAGTTCCTTCTATTGTCTCAAGACCAAGCTTCGATACACTGAGTCCGTCACAGAAAAAATTGCCCTCAAGCATGACGCTGACAACACCATTCTTATCCTCTGTATACTCAATCTTGGCGTAGCCTGACAACTCATCTAGGAGCAGGTCACGCTCATCTCTTAATGTCATGGCTGTCTCAACTCCGGTCTCTATAGCGGAAATCTGCTTGTTCAGAGTCTTTATCTGTTCACCTATTTCGTTGATTCTGTTAGTAATATTGGCAACCTGTATATTGAGATTATTCTGGTACTTTGCAAGACCGTTATATATTAACTGAGAACGGTCTATGAAAGCTACTGCACTCTGCACCAAAGATGCTCTTGCTGTATTATCATCAGGTGTCTTTGAAACCTCATTGATTGCCGATAAGAGGTCTGACATTGCCTCCTGATAAGATATACCGCTGAACTCACCGAGCTGTGTCTGAATCTCATCTGTAGCATCTATTAACTTCTCATAGAATCCGCATCTTCCGTTCTCCTTGCGGTATGCTTCGTCAAGCAGTATATCTCTGACGTGTGCCGCCTGCTGTATGGTCACACCATTTCCGCGCTGGAGAGTGTTGGTTGCAAATCTGGTAAGCACGTTGTAGCTTGTATCTTCAAATACAATCTGCTGTCGTACATATCCCTTGGTATTGACATTAGCCATGTTATTGGCTGTTGTATTAAGTGCATTGGAGCTGTTCACAAGACCTGACAGTCCAACATATAAAGCTGACATACTAGCCATAAAATTCCTCATTTCTGAGCGGCTTTTCCGAATATATTATCCAAAAAACTGCTTATAATATTTCTCATAATCTGTTAATGTAACTTATCTCCGCTCTATGATAAATCACACATATGCATACCTGCATATATGCATACATGCATACCTGCCAAATGTATATATACATACAGTTATATGACTGCCCTTAAAATGTGCTTAATCTCATTGTTTCTTATCAAACTTGTTATCAGGGAGTGAATAATTGTTGCTTATATATGCATCCCTTCCATAATTGTTCGTCTCAGGGCCTCTTCTTATGCTCTGCACAAGATTCATCTCGAACCTGAGCATATCCATCGACTCATCAAGTAGCGCCTTATTGCGCTCGTTGACATCAACCATTCTCTTCATAGTCAAAGAAAGCCTGTCATGAATTGAAACCAGCGCATCCCTCTCCTTCTTCTGCGAGCTAAGAAGCTCAATCAGTCGTGTGAGAGTCAAGGTCTTAACATCCTTGTTAAGAACATCGGCAATGTCATTCGATGCTTCTGTTCTCTTTTTTTCCAGCGCTATGATTCTTTCCATCACAAGCTGTTCCTTCTCTACCATCCTTGAAAGCTCGTCCACATCGTTCCGGATAATAATACCCGTTTTCTCAAGTCCGAGCTCTAAAAGACTCTCATATTCAGTATTCTCTTTTTCTAAAGTGTCTATCAGTATATCAATCAGACTGGCCACTTATCCGGTCACCCCTTCTAAAATGCTATTGTGCTATATTTCTCCATCAGTTTAGCAGCAAGCTTATTGGCAGATACACTGTACTTACCTGATTCATACTGCTTCCTAACCTCTTCGACTCTGTCTTCCCTGACATCGTCTGCCTGTGCCACAGCCGCCTTAGCTACCTGATAATCCTTACCAAGCTGCGAAATCTCAAGCTTATCTTCTGTTGCGGAGGTCTTAGCGGACTTCTTAACCTGTGCACTGCCCGCTGCAGCATATACCATATTAACCTGATTATAGGCATCTATACGCATATTAACCTCTCCTTCCTAAAATAAAATGCTAATCTGTTAATGTTCCATAAAATATGTTCTGTATTATGTATCGGAATACAACAAAAAAAACTTAGAGGAATTTGAAAAAAATTCAAAATCCTCTAAGCTTGTTCTACAGACTTATTCTTTTAAAGGAATCTCATCTTATTCTCTTTGGCTTCCTTCTTCACTACCGGCTCCGGCTTCTTCGGCTGTTCATACAGCTCCGAGAAATTCGATGCCATGCTTGCTTTACAGCTCTCGCAGAATCTTCCGGAGCGGATCATCTTACCGCACTTCTCACATGCAATTCCAACAGGTGAATCATCAGCAAACGCAAGCCTCTCTTCGCGGACCCACTTCTCAATCTGCTTGACACTTACATCAGCAGCTTCCGCAACCTGCTGAATGCTCGCCGATACATTCTCCCTTATGAATTTCTTAGCAATATCGAACTTATCTTCCAGCTCTGCCTGACATGCAGGACACAAATAACTTCCTCCCTGAATATAGCTGAATAACCTTCCACATCCTCTGCAATTTCTGACTTCCATACAAATGCACCTCCATCATACTATATCATCTTACCACAATAACGCATATTCTTTATAGAATTCAATGAATTCATACTCAGAAGCCTCTCCCGATGCATACAGCCGCAAAATATACATCCACATTATGTATCTGTTTCATAGCTCTCACACAAGCGTCAAGAGTTGCCCCTGTAGTATATATATCATCTATTAATAATACTTTTTTATATTTTACTATATTTGTGTTCACATGAAAAGCATTTTTTGTATTTTTTGTTCTTTCCTTGTCATTTAATTCTTTTTGCGGAAGCGTATTTTTCTCTCTGGAAATAAGCTTCTCATCAACAGGAATTCCAAGCTGTTCCCCAAGCCGGTAAGCGAGAAGAGCCGCCTGATTATAACCTCTTTTTATGTAGCGCTTCTTATGAAGCGGTACAGGCACAACCACATCCGGCTTCCATCCGGCTATGATATGCCCTCTCAGCTTAAATAATGTGTCCGCATAAAAGAATGCATAATCGCGCTGACCGTCATATTTGAACCTGTACATCGACTGCTTAATCTCTTTGGTGTACGCAAACGCTGCGACACCTCTTATAAAGTCATGCCTTTTTTCCCGGCAATCACCGCATACTTCAAGCGTCTCATCATCTAACTGCTTGCCGCAGATCATGCAGAAAGGCGATGTTATGTACTTAAGCCTGCAGATACAGTCTAGGCATGCCTCACCTTTTCGTTCAACAGGTGTCTCACATATCGGACACCTTCGCGGATAAACCAAATCAGCCGCATTCTCTAATCCTCTGTGCAAGAGTTGAATAGCGTTTCTGCTCGTTAGTATTGTCAACCATTCCATAAAATACCTCTTCCGTTCCAACGATACAAACACACTTTTTAGCTCTTGTCACTGCTGTATAGAGTATATTTCTATTCATAAGCATCCGCGGTCCCGAAAGAAGCGGAATCACCACTGCCGGATACTCGCTTCCCTGTGACTTGTGGACAGTGACAGCATATGCAAGCTCTAATTCTTCAAGCTGCTTAAACGGATACTCAACATATCTGTCATCATCGAACTTTACAGTGACCTTTTCGGTATAAAAATTAATGTTATCAATGACACCCATATCTCCGTTAAACACCCCCATGCCACGGTCTACGGCTATGCCATTCTTCCCTCTCGTCTCCCACTCTAACTGGTAATTATTCTTTATCTGCATCACTTTATCGCCCTCACGGAACAGTGTACTGCTGCCTTCCTTCTCCTGCTTGCCTGCATCCTTAGGATTGAGATATTCCTGAAGTACAGTGTTAAGCCTCTCAACTCCAAGCAGTCCTTTTCTTGTCGGTGTCAGCACCTGAATATCGAACGGCTGTGCATCTACATATTTAGGGAGCTTCTGCGAGATAAGTGTTATCATCGCTCCTAAGACATTGTTTGCTTCTTCCCTCTTAATAAATATGAAATCCTTGCTTGTCGGCCCAATCGGAAACTTTTCTCCATCATTTATCTTATGAGCATTTACAATGATATCGCTCTCCTTCGCCTGCCTGAAAATCTTAGTGAGTTTCACGACAGTAAAACGCTCGGAATCTATGATATCTCTAAGCACGTTTCCGGGTCCGACAGAAGGAAGCTGATTGACATCACCTACGAGAATAAGCCTTGTACCTGCCGTGATTGCTTTTAACAGGCTGTTCATAAGAAAAATATCAACCATGGACATCTCATCAATTATTATCACATCTGCATCTATCGGATTGTCCTCATTTCTCATAAACGAAGCTGTCTTTCCATCCTCCGGAGCTCCGGAAAGTTCTAACATTCTGTGGATTGTCTGTGCTTCGCAGCCTGTAGCTTCCGTCATTCGCTTGGCTGCGCGGCCTGTAGGTGCGCCGAGACGTATTTCCATGCCTTCGCCTTCAAAATACCTTATTATAGTATTTATCGTGGTAGTCTTGCCTGTTCCCGGCCCTCCTGTGACAACAAGCAGTCCTGATGACACTGCCTGTAAAACAGCATTTCGCTGCATATCATCAAGCTCTATATTCTCATTTTTCTCGATGCGGTGTATTCTGTCTAGTACACTCTTCTCATCAATCTTCACGCTGACATCGAGTGCCTTAAGCGCATATGCGACAGCCATCTCCATATAATAATATGATGCACCGTATATTATACGCCTTGAGATATCCTTTGCGATATCTTCTGTATTATAATCACTCAGCTCTTTGACAACTATCTTCTTGTCAATCGAGAGGTCGACAAGCTGTCTGTCAATATCATCAACATGTGTGTCAAGCAGGACCTCAAGCTGGCTTACAAGCTCTTCATACGGAAGATAGATATGTCCATTCCCTGCTGCCTGAACAAGAGTATACATAATTCCACTTCTTATCCTGAAATCCGAGTCAGCCGATATTCCTGCTTTTCTCGCTATCTCGTCAGCTATCTTAAAACCGACTCCCGTGATATCATCGGCAAGCCTGTACGGATTCTCTCTAAGTATTGTGTATACCGATGCTCCGTATTGATTATATATCTTAACCGCCAGCGCCATGGATATTCCGTAATCCTGCAAAAACATCATTGCATTTCTCATATCCCTCTTGGCAGTCACGCTGTCAGATATCTCCATTGCCATTCTCTGGCTTATACCCTTTATCTCAGCAAGTCTCTCCGGCTCTTCCTCTATTATTCTGAGCGTATCCGCTTTGAATCTGCGGACTATCCTCGATGCAAGTGCCGCACCTATACCCTTAATCGCACCGGATGCAAGATATCTCTCAACAGACTTCTCATCCTCAGGCGGTATGTCCTCACAGGTGTCAAGCTTAAGCTGCTGCCCATAAACCGCATGCTCCGAGTAGCTGCCTGTAACTTCAACAAACTCACCCTCCGTTATATATGGTACACTTCCCACACATGTCAGATCATCATCACTGTCAATATTGAGTTCAAATACTGTATATCCATTGTCCTCGTTGCGATATACTATTTTGTTGACGTAACCTTTAAAACGCTCCATATATCTTCTCTTTGCTTCAGTTAATGTAAAACGATTATCAATATTGCTATCGATAATCGTTCTTACTGTTGCTAATCATTGCTATAATTTCTTTTCATCTGCTCATAGAGCATCTGTGCTATTCCAAGTCCCTTGCCGCCGTCAGACTCGCTTGCCAGACTTGCATATTCCTGTGTCAATGTATCCTTGAACATTGACACATATGATGTTGATGAACTGCCATCATCGCTCTCAGGAACCATCTTCTGCATTGCTTTAAATACCTGCTCGGTAAAATATGCTTCAAACTCCTTGCATACTTCCATCATCTCGTCGTCTGTCGCCGATGTGTAATCTGAGCTTAACTTATCTTTCATTTTATCAGCAGAGATATTGTTCTTCGTATATGTATCATAATATAAGCTTACGCCCGATAATAAATCACTCATAGCTGCCTCCATTAACGCTTAAGCTGGTTAGCCTGGCTGAGCATGTCATCTGCCGCCTGAATTGCCTTTGAGTTCATCTCGTATGCTCTCTGTGCCGAGATAAGATTAACCATCTCATCGACAACCTGAACATTCGAGCCTTCTGTATAACCCTGCAGGAGCTTGCTTGATTTCATATTAGTATTCGTGCTTTCCTCAACGGCCGGACCTGATGCAGCTGTAGCGCTGAAATATGTACCTGATTCATTTGCAAGACCTGCTGTGTTAGTAAACTGGTAAAGACCAAGCTTAAAATTGAGATCCACCGACTCATTGGTTTTAGGATCCTGATAAAAGAATCTTCCGTCATCGGCTATTGCGAACTTGCTTGTCTCATAATCCGATGAAAATACAATAGGCTTTCCTGTGCTGTCAAGTACCGGATAGCCTTCACTTGTACAGAGCATTGATGTGTTATCGGATGCTCTTGCCACATTAAAGTTACCATTTCTTGTATAGTATGTCTCGCCATCTATGCCTCTTACAGCAAAGAATGCACTTCCATCGATAGCAAAACCAAATTTGTTATCTGTAGCAATAAGATTTCCTTCTGAGAACTGCTTAGTAATTGCGCTTGTTCTCACACCAAGTCCTACCTGTGCTCCAACCGGCTTGTTATCTCCATTGGCTGATGTAGTCTTTGCCTGAATTGTCTGATATAAAAGTGACTTAAACTCTGCTGTAGTTGTCTTATATCCCAATGTATTTACATTAGACAGGTTGTTGGCGATATTATCCACATTTGTCTGCTGTGCAATCATTCCGGATGCTGCCGTCCATAAAGCTCGTACCATAATCCGATTCCTCCATTAATAATCTAATATTCTGACGTTATTTTATAATCTCCTGCGTGCTCTAAAATTCACTTCATATTTATAATTTTATTAAAGCTTTCCAAGATTAACTGACTTTTCAAGTGATGAATCTATCGTCTGGATAGCCTTCTGGTTACTCTCATATGCTCTTGAAATAGTTATCATCTCAACCATCTCTGAAATTACATTTATATTGGACATCTCAAGATATCCCTGTCTTACCTTGCAGTCGGCATTCTTTTCTGTGGCACCGTCAACAGCCGTGTAGAGGTTCTCGCCCGATTTGCTCAGATATCCATAATCTTCAAAATCAGTAATCTTTATCGTATCAACAAGCTGTTCATCTGCATATACATTTCCAAGCTCGTCCACAACAACCTCCGCACCGGTAGGTATCTGGATGCGTCCATTCTGTCCTAAAAGATAATCACCGTCCTCAGTCACAACCATTCCTTCATTGTTGACTGAAAAAGAACCATCCCTTGTATATCTTGTCGATGTTGTACCCGACTTAGATGCAAATTCTATATTAAAGAAGCCGGAACCCTCAAGTCCAAGGTCAAATGTGTTACCGGTAACTTTGAATGAACCTTGGGAATAATCCGTATATGTCTCGCCAATCATAACTCCAAGCGTCTCTTTGCCGATTCTGCGGTCAATATAGCCTTCAGAGCCATCCTTAATCTTCTGTGTATATACGCTGTCGAATGCCTGTGAAGTAGAACCTTCCTTCTTATATCCCACTGTTGAAGCATTTGCGAGGTTGTTCGTAATAACATCCAGTCTCGCCTGCTGGTTCATCATTCCCGTGTACGCTGTGTATAAAGCTCTTACCATTGGGTTCCTCCTAAATATATATTAATCTCTTGCACCGCCTAAGAACTCTATGAACTTACCTGTTCCGATGGCAACTGCCGTCATAGGGTCCTCCGCTGTCATTGTATTGATTCCTGTCTTAGACTCAATGAGTTCCTCAAGTCCCTGAAGAAGGCTTCCACCTCCTGTGAGAACTATTCCTCTGTCTGCAATATCTGCTGCAAGCTCAGGAGGAGTCTTCTCAAGAACGCTGTGTACTGCCTCTACAATCTGTGATGTCGCATCCTTTAGTGCTTCCTCTGTCTCCTCCGATGTCACTGTGACTGTCTTAGGAAGACCTGTGAGAAGATTTCTTCCTCTCACATCAAGAGTTGCAACTTCCGGTCTCTGATATGCACTTCCTATCTTAATCTTAATATCCTCAGCAGTTCTCTCACCGATAAGAAGATTGTGCTTCTTACGCATATAACGCACGATAGCATCATCAAAGTCATCTCCGGCAATCTTGATAGATGTACTTACAACAGTACCGCCAAGTGATATAACCGCTATATCTGTTGTACCACCGCCTATATCGACAATCATGTTACCACATGGTCTTGAAATATCAATTCCTGCTCCTATTGCTGCTGCGATAGGCTCCTCTATAATAGCAACCTCTCTTGCGCCTGCAGAATATGTTGCATCCTCAACAGCCTTCTTCTCAACTTCTGTTACACCGCTAGGTACACATACGCTGATTCTAGGCTTCTTTAACATCTTCTTGCCGAGTGCCTTCTGTATAAAATACTTGAGCATCTTCTCAGTAACAGTATAATCTGAAATAACTCCCTGCCTAAGCGGTCTTACAGCAACGATATTGCCCGGAGTTCTTCCAAGCATAAGTCTTGCTTCCTCACCTATCGCCTTAATCTTATTGGTATCTCTATCGAAAGCTACAACAGAAGGCTCCTTAAGGACAACTCCCTTGCCTCTGATGTATACAAGAATACTCGCAGTTCCCAAATCAATTCCAATATCTGTGGTTATCATAAAATCCTCCATTCAAAAAAAAATATCTAAACTCAAACCTAAGTTAATAATCAATCTTTAAAGTCCATATATCAACATTATAAACAAAAACTTTTAAATTTAAAAGAGGTATTTCAAAAAAAGCAAAAAAAATAATGATTTTTACAAGGTATAATGCTATTATATGATTAGGGTGTCAAAACATGCTCTGTGAATTTGATTGCGTATAACGAGTTATATTTATACATATCTCGACTTTTTGGAGGAGCTTAGTGTTCTTCGTACAACGAAGTGATATGCATAAATATAACTCATTATACACTCATAGACTAAATTGTCATGTTTTAGCACCCTAATCTATATAGAAGTAATTTGCTAAAAAGTAAATTAACGGAGGCTCTTGTTTTTATGTCAAAAAATACTACATCCAAAAAAGGTCTGCGTATAATAATTGTCGGCTGTGGAAAAGTCGGCATAACTCTTACCGAGCAGCTTGCAAAAGAAGGTCATGATATAACCTTGATAGATAAAAACGCACAGAAGCTTCAAGCTACAGCCGGCATGTACGATGTCATGGGCGTAGTCGGCAACGGCGCAAGCTACAGCGTCCAGGAGGAGGCAGGAATCGCATCCGCCAATCTCATTATCGCAGTAACCGATTCGGACGAGCTCAACCTGTTGTGCTGTACCATCGCAAAGCGTGTAGGCAACTGTGCTGCCATAGCCAGAGTACGCACCCCCGATTACAGTCAGGAAGCCGGATATCTTCGTGAAAAGCTCGGACTTGCAATGATTATCAATCCGGAGCTTGAGACAGCAAAAGAAGCTGCCAGAATTCTCTACATGCCTACCGCTCTTGAAGTCAACTCCTTCGCACATGGTCAGGCAGAGCTTGTCAAGTTCAAGATACCAAAATGCAACCGTCTTGACGGTATGACAATCGCTGCACTCGGCAAAGAGATGAACGTCCCTTATGTAATCTGTGTTATAGAGCGCGGCGGCTACGTCCATATCCCTGCAGGACGCTTTGTCATGCACGCTGATGACACTATCTCATTTGTCGCATCAAGAAAATCCACCAAGATTTTCCTTGAGCATATAGGTTTTAAGACAAATCAGGTAAAAGACACCATGATTATCGGTGGTGGCAGCGCCGCATACTACCTTGCCGACCAGCTCATCCGCTCTGGCATATCTGTAAAAATAATCGAGAACAGCCGTGAACGCTGCGAAGAGCTCAGCATCCTTCTTCCAAAAGCCGTCATCATAAACGGCGACGGAACTGACGAAGAACTTCTAAAGGAGGAAGGCATAACAGAGGTTGAATCCTTTGTACCGTTGACCGGTATTGACGAAGAGAACATAATGCTCACACTTCATGCAAAGCAGGTTTCAAACGCAAAAGTTATAACAAAAATCAACAGAATTACTTTTAAGAATGTCATAAACAGTCTTGACCTCGGAAGTGTAATCTACCCGAAATACATCACGTCCGAAGCAATAATCGCTTATGTGCGCGCTAAGAACGATTCGATGGAATCAACCGATTCTAACTCAGCCGGCAGCTCCGCTTCCGACAGTAACATCGAGACTCTTTACCACATGTTCGACCACCGCGTTGAAGCCATTGAGTTCCGCGTCACAAAAAGCTCTGCCGTGACCGGAAAGCCTCTCGCCGAGCTGAAGCTTAATGACGAAATACTCATATCCTTTATCAATCGAAATGGTACCATTATTATTCCAAGTGGTCAGGACTGCATTCTTGAAGGCGATACTGTGATGATTGTTACAACGCACACAGGTTTTACCGATATACAGGACATCCTGCGCTAAACCGGAGGCATACACACCATGAACAAATCAATTATAAGATATATTTTAGGGCATGTGCTTTTGCTGACCTCCTGCCTTATGCTGTTGCCGGCACTTGTCGGACTTATCTACCTTGAACACGAAGCCATTGCATATCTTGTTGTGGCAGCCGTCTGTCTGGTATTTGGCTTCCTCATGACGAGAAATAAGCCGGAAAACACAACCTTGTACCTGAAAGAAGGCTGTATAAGCACATCTCTTGCATGGATTTTACTCAGTATTGTCGGCTGTCTTCCATTCTATGTGACAGGCGAAATTCCATCCATCACAGATGCACTTTTTGAGACTATCTCAGGTTTTACAACAACAGGTGCAAGCATTCTCTCCGATGTTGAGAGCCTTTCACACTGTTCATTATTGTGGCGAAGCTTCACTCACTGGATTGGCGGCATGGGCGTGCTTGTCTTTCTTCTGGCAATAGTACCCCTCAGCGGTGGCTCGAACATTAATCTTATGCGTGCGGAAAGCCCCGGTCCATCCGTCGGCAAGCTTGTCCCTAAAATGAAGTACACTGCAAGAATTCTCTACATTATCTATTTCAGTCTCACTCTTATACAGTTCATTCTGCTTCTTATCGGCAGAATGCCTGTATTTGATGCGGTATGTACGGCATTCGGCACCGCCGGAACAGGTGGCTTCGGTATTAAAAATGACAGCATTGCAGGATACTCACCTTATATTCAATGGGTGACGACAATATTCATGCTTCTATTCGGAGTTAACTTTAACGCATACTACTTCATTCTCTTTGGCAATGCAAAAAAAGCATTTAAGATGGAAGAAGTCCGCTGGTACTTTATTATTGTTATTGTATCGTCAGCAATCATAACCATTGAGCTTTGCAAGGCTGCCACGCCTTTTGCCAATGCTGTGCGCGACTCTGCTTTTCAGGTCGCATCTATAATCACAACAACCGGATTTTCAACCGCCGACTTCAACCTGTGGTCCGGAACGAGCAAAACAATTCTTGTCATGCTCATGTTCATCGGAGCCTGCGCCGGAAGCACCGGCGGCGGTATGAAGGTGTCCCGCTTTGTAATACTTTTCAAAACCGTTTTCAAGGAGCTTGACTCATACATCCACCCGAAGCGCATACAAAAGCTTGCTCTTGACGGAAAGCCTATAGACCATGATGTTGTGCGTTCAATCAATGTATATTTCATAACCTTTGCTGTCATATTCGTCAGCTCTCTTTTTCTCATATCATTTGAAGGAAACGATCTGGTGACTAATTTCACAGCGGTTGCCGCAACCATCAATAACATCGGCCCCGGTCTTGAACTTGCCGGTCCAACCCAGAACTTCGGACATTTCAGCGCCTTTTCAAAATATGTACTGATGTTCGACATGCTCGCCGGACGCCTTGAGCTGTTCCCACTGCTTATACTGTTCCATCCGGCTGTCTGGAAAGACCTTCGCACCACTCATAAAAAATGGAAAATACGACGGATGGAGAACGAATAATACGACGGACAGAAAAATAAGTGCTTACTAAATATGAATTGTGATTCCCTACGATTAGGATTCACAACCACGGAATACATACAATCAAAGAGCCTTAATTACAAAAGGACTGCTGTCATAAAATGTGATGTGTGCCAAAGGTCTAACCTTTTTGTCATCTAATTAATCATTTTATGACTACAGTCCTTTTTAGTTCCATATAAAATATTTTTTCAAATACATATATTCTTTATCGTATATTTAATTCTGATATCTGCATTTATTTTATTAACCGGACCACTTATAAGCATTATGTATAAGCATCAGATATGTGCATTATGTAAATGCAGATATTTTTCTTTCGTAGCAAGTCCACCTCGGATGTGCCTCTCGCTCTTGTTGAGCTCAAGTATCTCTCTCGCCTGCTTGGCAAGCTCAGAATTAATTGTCGGAAGACGTTCTGCTACATCCTTATGTATGGTTGTTGCAAATTGGAGCTGTTTTTATGTGACTGCTCATTTTGTTTACGTTTAATTTGTTTGCCGAATCATCATTGTTTTCTTCGGAATTCTCTGTTCCTTCAATCAACACAGCTTCATCCAGTCCTAAATCACCAATTAGCCGAAGGTAAATATCAACATTCCCTTCCTTGTCCACTTCGATTTTCTGAATCAGGCGCTTCAACTGTGCATTTGTCATTTCATGAACATCTGTGATATCCTCCAGTTGCTTGAATGTGCTGTTCAAAATTGCTTCCAGTTGTTCTCCCTTGGTCAGATGATAAGAGACCATTTTCAGTTCATTCTCCAACCGTTCAATCTCTTTTCGCATCCCACCGATTTTCTCATTCAATTCCTCTCTGGAAATCAAATCATCGGTGTACATGTCCATATATTTCTCACGGGACTTGCGTAGCTTGTTTAATTCTGCGTTCAGTTCCTTTTCATACTCGATATTTTCATCTTTTGCCTTGTAAACACGCTGGAATTCTCTTATCACATGGTCGATTACTTTTTTCTTTTTGCTGAGCATATCCTGAAAATACTCCTGCAATACCTGAATCAATTCTTCCTCATCTACCGTTACTGCATTTGGGCAGCTATCCGCACCACGTCCATTGTGACCGGAGCACACCCAGCGAACATAGGTATTCTTGTATTGACGGACAGTTCTACGGAAGGACCATCCACAATCCTTACACTTAATCAGCGTGGAAAATAAATACTTGTTACTCTGACGCTCGTGAGTCAGCTTAAAGGAATCATGGCGACCTTTCAAAATTTCTTGTGCCTGATCAAAGGTTTCATCATCAATAATACGAAGTTCCGGGTGTACAGTTACCAACCATTCCGATTCATCCTTTTCTTTTCTCTGTCCAGTCAGAAAATCTGCGATTTCTTCTTTGCCGTTAATAATCTTTCCGGTATATATCTCATTGGTCAAAATACGGCATATAGAATTCTGGCTCCAGTTATTCCCTCGTTTTGTTTTGATGCCACGCTCATTGAGCATATTAGCAATCTTAGCACCACCAAAGCCTTCTTCTGTGTACCACTTATACATCTGACGGATAACACTTGCTTCCTGTTCATTGATGGATAGATTGAAATAGTCACCGATGGTCTTATCGTATCCATAAACAATATTTGGCACTCGACCTTTTTCCGCATTCATCTTCTTGCCAAACTTGATACGCTTAGATGTGTTCGCACTTTCCTCTTGGGCTAATGCACCAAAAATTGTTAGTACAAACTCGCTGTTACCCATACTTGTCATATTGGCAGTAAGGAACTGTGTCTCTATACCAAGTGCTTTTAACTTGCGGACACTCTGTAGTAAGTCAACCGTATTTCTGGCAAAGCGAGAGATATCCTTTACCACAACCATGTCAAATAAGCCCTTTTCAGCGTCTGCAAGCATACGCTGGAATTCCTTACGATTCTTGATTTTAGTTCCAGAAATACCTTCGTCTGCATATAATTTAATAAGGTTGTCCCCTGTACGTTTTGTATATTCTAAGAAAAACTCTTTCTGAGTCTCTAAGCTGTTGAGCTGGTCTTCTTTATCTGTGGAAACTCGGCAATATGCTGCGATGTTCATATTTATCCTCCTTTCTGTTAGAGTTGTTACGTTCTGTTACAACTATTATAACTTATTTATCTTAAAAGTAAATAGCGCAGAAAAAGAAAACTGTCCACTAGAGTTTCTTTCCCACGCTATTCTTAATAGTATAGTTGTTAATATGTATCGGTAGCTTCTTCACTATATCCGATTTTTTTCTCGGGTTCTGGTGTTCTATTTTTTTCTACCCAATATCCCTTTATTTTTATCATAATAATACATAACGCTGATACTCCAATAACTGGAAGCAAAGACAAAAAGACCGTTTCTAACATCTCCAGACCCATTATCCCAAAAAACTCCCATGCCAAAGCATCTTTATTTGCTAGTGCTAATTCGAAAACTTCATCAGTTTGAAAATATAGCAGATAATTACTTGAAGCAGGTTTGTTTTTCAATGCCATACTCACAAGATATGTCCCTATTGTAAATATTGTTGCCGCCATACCAGATACAATCTCGTTTACCAGCAATGCCACCTTACTATTTGATATCAAAGAGAGAAAAAACCAAACCAATAAGTATATTATAACAAATACTATATCAGCAATCGCACCTTTTACCATACCTTGCACAATTCCAGTTAATACCAGTGAAAAAAACAGGTTGTATACAACACATAATTTAAGCCACCTTCTTACAGAATGCTTCCATCCTATAATATTATCGACCCATGCGAATACCACTCCTGAAATAATTACCAATTCTCCCAACATTACTAGCTTAAGCAGAATCAAAACTACTCCAATCATAAAAGTTGACATGTACACCCATGGTACATATTTACGTCTAGTTCTATACCATCCTTCAATTTTTTCAAGCAAATTTTGAATGGAAAGAATCCATGTAAAAAATCCATCTACAAACTTCATGTTATCGCCTTCCTTTAGTATTTTGGGAATAACAATCCCATTTTTATTCCCTAATCTATTACTTGTTTTTCTAAACAAAGAATTACTGCAAACAACTAGTTAGCGAGTAACTAGCGAAGAATATTTTTCTCCTATCGTCTTTTTCCTTATACTATCGTTTGAACAAAATCTCTCAGCAATTGTATTGATGTTTGCAATTGCTGTTCTGTAAAGTGTGGATTATGTGTATTTTCAGGATGATGAATTTGATGCCTTATATACTCTGACAATACAACTTGGTCTTGTCTTGTACTTCCGCCTCTTAAAATCTTAATATATGGCATAGTCGGTTTTCCCGCTTTATATGCATCCCACTGACCTTCTGCTTCGATATAACCATATAACTCATTATGATATTCTTCTGACACCTCTGAAAATGCTAAATAATTAACTTCATTTAAGGATGGATAAGGCAATTGTCCTGGCAATACTGTCTCCACTGTTTTTCCTTCATCAGAATTCGATATTAGCCTCAGATTTGAATAGTCCAATTTTTTGACCACATTTGCACTATGCGTAGTAATAATTACTTGTGTACTATTTACTTCAGATAACTCTAGCAATGCTTCTATCAATTTCTTTTGATTCTCAGTATGCTGTGATGTCTCCGGTTCCTCTATAGCGTAAATTATACTTGCATTTGCATTATCTGCTATTCTACGCTCCGCTTCGGCTCTGAAAAAATTAAGCAAAATCAATCTCTTTACACCGCTACCGCGTTTATTAACTGGAATTCCTTCATCTCCTGAAATTGACACTTTCTTAAAGACATCTGACCATTTAAGACTACTAGCACTCGGAATCACCGGATTTAGACTATTAGCCACTTCTGGACTCATTTCTCTCAGTTTTTCTAAAGTTCTACTTGACACTTCCTCCAGTTTTCTCTCTACCTCCATTGCAATTGCCGCTAGCTCTTCTTGTAAACGTTCTTCCCTAAGAATTTGCTTTACTGCTTCTTGTAATGGATCTTGAACTTCACTGTCGCTATCAGTATTCTTTCTGTCCGATTGAAATAGTGAATACACTGGCAAATACTTCTGAAGCTTATCCCATATGGACTTTGTTTCACCTTTTGTAACATCAATCTCTGTTAATCCCAATTGCCAATCGTCTCGATAATGCTCCCAAATAGCCCGTCTCATAACAGCATTTCTTGTTCTATCATCACATGCGATTCCATTATCATCTATAATTTTCCTCAAATCTTTGTCTGTTTTTTGAAGAAGTCCATTGCACTGTGCGTTAGTTGGATGATATGCTCTTATAAACACCTTGGCAGAACCAGCATTGGGATATCTCTTCTCTATCTCCAACTGACCTTCTTCATTTAAAAGGAATTCCTCCGCTAAACTTGTTTCATTGGTAGCATCAATCACTATTCTCTCTGGCAATTCTTCAAAACATGCCGTGATAACAATGTCTGTGTCTCCCTCTGCCAAAGCTTGTTTATTGATATCATCTTTATCCTGTTTTACAATCCCTTTACCGTCATTGAAAAATATATCTAGCGCCTCTAAAACACTCGATTTGCCAATATCATTTTTACCGACAAAAGCAGTAAAATTATCAAAATCAATTGTCACTTCCCCTTTATACCCACGAAAGTTTCTAATTTTGAAATTTTTTATCTTCATATAAACGTTCCCCCTAACAATCTCTTATTTGTTCATTGAAATGTTGTTCTCCATTTTTATCTTCCCACTTACAAATAATCTTAAACTTCCTTGAAGACTGCATATGTACTACTACATGTTCTTCAAAACCATTACCTGGCTCAAGATACTCAAATGGCATCTTATCCTTCATCAATATTATGTTATACTCCGACGGTATCTCAACATCAATGTTATACGCTGTCACATCTCCTGAGTTCCATACTTTTAACTTATATTTGCCTTGAGAAATTTTTATAATTCTCGCTTCAACGCATGCCTTCTTTTCTCGATTTACTTCTCTTTCAATCTTCTCTAATTCATACTTTTTTAGTGCCAAATCATATTCTTGTAGTTTTTGTTCCATTTCAGACAGCTTAACTTGAACTTGTGTGCATTTGTTAGATTTTATCAATGCAATAACAGAAACTAGAACTGCTGCGATGGGCATAATATATATAGCTATGTCTTTAAGTATTTCTTTTGCTATATTCCAAATCTCAATAATCTCTGATGGCATTTTTACCTCCATTTCTTAAGTGCCTTTGCCAATTTCTTTTCCATTTCTTTTATTGCTTCATTTTTTATTTCTTCAATATTGGCATTAATAACTTCTTGATTGACCTCCAACAGTTCAGCCTTGGTAAAAATTTTTCCACAGTCTGAACATTGCACTCTTGTTTCGTCTGGTGCTTCACTTAATTCACACTTAATTTCATCTAACGTTGAAAATTGGTCATTGCCACACACATCACAAAACATTGTTACATTTCTACTTAAGTCTTTCATTTGTCTCCCTCCAAATCACATAAGCTTTTACCTTACTTCCTCTGGCAAATACTTTGCCAGTTCCTCTACCAACTCATACACCTTGGTTCCCGGTGCAATCTCTGTCGGTGTTTTACCTGTTCCATCCTTTATAATTCGCTTCGCATATCGAATCGCTAGCTTCGGATTACCATACTCCATCAGAATCTCAAAGATATTATTCATATTCTTCTGATACTTTCCGATTCCAAGTTCTTTGAACTTATCATTCAAAAATGCAATATACTCTGTTCTATGGTTATTAGCCGTATAATATGCAAAGTGAAGTAGGAACCAGAACTCAATACACTCATTACTCCATGCGGTATGATACTGTAATTCCGGATTTGCTTTGTTCAAACTCTCTGCGCGTTCCACAACACCATTAAAATGTTCTGCCGGAAAGCTATCCTTGTCATAAACGCACCAGATTTGCCCCTTTTTGATTTTATTTTTCTTTACATATTCCTCTGCCATACCGATTACTCGCATAGTTTCTGCCTGGCAAGGTTCAATCTCTATCAAGACCATATCCTTATAAATTGGATTTTCCTCTATCAGCTTCTTGAATCCCGCAAAATATAGTGGTTCCGTCTGCTGTCCTTCACAGAAAATATAGTACCGGTACTGCTTCATCTCCAAGTATTCTTGGCGACGTTTCTTCTTCCAATCAAGCTTGCTTGATTTTTTTCCGATTCCAGCTTTTTTAGGCATTGACTTTCCCCCAATCTATAATTCTTCTGAGGTACGGATCAGCACCGTACTTACCTTCAAGATACTGCTTATCGAACTTTGCATCCTTTCTGACAGACTCACCTTTTTCATTCTTGAACTCTACTAGAGAATACAACTTGGAATTCTGTGCATTTCCCTTTGCCACAAACCAAATCTCATCTCTGCGGAACACTTCACTGTTCATGGTAGATAAATCGTGGGATGTGAATATTAGTTGTGCTTTATGTCTGTTGATGTTCATATCGTTAAACATCATGATAATATGACGCAATAATACCGGATGAATCTTCGCATCCAATTCATCAATTACAAGCACAATTCCATCAAGCAAACTTGCAGCAATAAATGGAAGTAATCCAAACAGTTTCTTTGTTCCGCTGGATTCATCGGATAAGTTAAGCTCTGTTTCCAAATCATCCACAAGGTGTTTTGTAAACACTTCTATCCTATCATTCTCTTTTTCTTCCACTCTGAAATCAACGATATCCAAATCCATTTCCTGAATCATTTCAAGCATCAGGTGCTTCACATCTTCTGATGTGGATATTGCCATTCTAAGCTCCTGAATAGGATTGCCATAATTCAAGAAATCCACGCCGAACTCGAACCAATTCAATACATCCTTAATTACTGCATTTCCCTTGTAGGCGATACCCAAGTAGGAAAGCAAGGTAAGTGTCTTAGATAAATCATCACTAACTTTCAGTTTCGCAAATGCCCCCTTTAAAACAATCCCTTTATCGTCTCTTGTGTATAATGCAGAACGTCTTCCAGTCTCAAGCTTCACTCTGTCCAAGCTCTCATATATAACCACATCACGCTTCACATGCAAGATATATCTATACTCTGCAGACTCTGTACGGAAAAACAGTTCAAACTCTGTTGGTTCATTTTTGCTATCTGAAAAAGCAAATGGCTCAACGATAATTCTTTTTTGTAAAAGAACCTTATCTTCGTTGTCTTCTGTCGCATACAACGGGCGCAGAATTTTTGCAACCAATGTGTGCAACGCTGCCAGAACATTGGATTTTCCTCCACCATTAGGACCGTAAATGGCAGACACCGGTAAATACATCTCACCATCCTGGTCTTTGATTATTCTATCTTCATGCTCTGAGATTGCTGCTGCCTGCATATCAAAGGTCACTTCATCTCTTATACTCTTGTAATTCTTCACAATAAACTGACATAACATATCTTTTTACCTCCATTCTATCTTTATTATATCCCGCTTTTCTTATTTTGCAACATGTATTTGAGATTTTATCTCATATTTTGTGTTATAATTTCATTCTCGAAATTCTCGAAATTCTAATACCCTGTTTCATAGAAAAAGCAAGGCATCCCTACCTTGCTCTTCTACGTCTTATGGTCACCGGTTCCTCCACCTTTTCTATATCCCCCGGTTCTGCTATGTACTCACTCTCCTCTGCACATTTTGATGCAGCCTCCTCAATCGCACGTTCCACCCTGCATGCATTCGCTTCAATCAAAATCTTGCACAAGAAATCGGCGGTATCTTCTGCCGAATTTGGATTGTGAAAACGATAATTCAACTTTCTCTGTTTCAAGCGGAATCCCCACCACCTTCTTGCCTGTCCTTCTTTCCCATACTATGAGATTGATTCTTAGGTTAGACCTATCTTTTTTCACAAGATGATTGTATTCCATTTGAAATAAAATTACGTTCCCCAAATAATGTACTTAAGTCTATTCCCACAATACTTTATTCCTTACTACCAGGCACAATTTCATGTGACAGCTTCACCAGTAAATCGTTGTTCAAATAAAAACGCATGGAAAAAGATCTGAAATATCCATTATCTTTTCCATGCGCTTGAAATAAACAAGTTACTATTTCTATTTACGGTACATTTGGGTTGAATAAAGAGCATTCATAATCTTATAAAAAGTAAATTTGCAAATTAGCAAGCAGTGCATTTGTGATCACAAATACATTTTTTGCTTGTTAGGAACTCCTCCCAATCCCTCAGAATCAATCAGAAATCTGATTGAGCCATGCCTTCATTACATGTGAGTGCTACACATTTAGTTCAATTTTCTTGCAATATACTTTACATCTCTTCAGGGCATTCCATCCCTAACAAACCACACGCCTCACACAACACCTTCTGTACTATATCCACCAAAAGCAGTCGTGCCATTTTTTCCTTTTCGCCGGCTTGTAAAATAGAACAATCATGGTAGAACTTATTAAATGCAGTCGCCAATGATATTACATACCTTGCCACTATAGATGGCTCATACTTTTCTGCGGCATTTATAACTGCATCCTCATAATCTTCTAACACTTTTATCAAATTAAATGATACATCATCCGATAATACCGCATAATCTATCTCTTTCACTTCTACAGGTTTCCCATATTTTCGCAACACACTTTTTGCACGGGCATACGTATACTGTACATAAGGACCTGTCGTACCATCAAAATTCAGGACTTCCTTCCATGAGAAATCCACATTTTTGATTCGCTGATTGAATAAATCATGGAAGATTATTGCACCTACTCCAACCTTCTTCGCAGTTATTTCCTTGTCATCTAATGATGGATTCTTTTCCATAATTGCATTGTAAGCTCGCTCTATTGCTTCTTTCAAAATGTCTTCTGCATAAATGATATTTCCGCCTCGTGTGGAAAGCTTTTCTCCTGCCAAACTCACTAAGCCATACGGAACATGAACCAATCCATCAGCCCAATCATAACCCATCACTTCAATCGCCTTGAAAATCTGTTTGAAATGAAGCGACTGTTCTAACCCGGTTACATATAAACATTTTTCAAAATGATATTGCTCTTTCCGGTACAATATTGCAGCAATATCCCGGGAATGATAAATGGAACCTCCATCGCTTTTTGTAATAAGACACGGAGGCATATTATACTCTTCCAAATCAATTACTTGTGCACCCTGGCTTTCAACCAATAGACCTTTTTCTTTTAATTCATCAACTAACGCAGGCACCTTGTCACGATAGAAGCTCTCACCCAAATAAGAATCAAAGGATATTCCAAGTAAATCATAGATACGTTCAAACTCAACCATACTGATTTCTTTAAACCAATTCCAGATTTCCAACGCCTCCGGATCATTTTGTTCCATTTTTACAAACCATTGCCGTGCCTCTAAAATTAAATCTTCATTTTTTTCCGATTCCGTATTAAACTTCACATAAATACGCAGCAATTCTTCAATCCCTTTCTCTTTTACCAGTTCCTCGCTGCTCCATAACTTATATGCAACAATCAATTTACCAAACTGCGTTCCCCAATCACCCAAATGGTTGATACGAACCACATCATATCCTAATTTCTGATAAATCTTATACAGTGAATTTCCGATTACAGTAGTCCGCAAATGGCCTACATGAAAGTTCTTCGCAATATTGGGCGATGAATAGTCCATACAAATCGTTTTTCCCACACCACTTTGCGTTACACCATAATTTTCTGTCTGCGATTTTTCAATACACTTTTTAACAAACAAGTCACGTTTCAAATGAATATTGCAATATGCACCTACGTTCTCCGCTTTTTCAATCCCTAAAAATTCTTTCTGTTCGTTCAGATTTTCTACCAGTTCGGATGCAATCTGCATCGGATTCTTATGCATTTTCTTTGCCATCGCAAAACAAGGCAATGCTAAATCTCCCATTTTCTCCTCTGGTGGAATCTCCACCAGTTTCAACAGATCTTCTTCCGGCATTTCCACTAATACATCTGATAAATACTGACAAATTTTCTTTTTCATGGTAACCTCCATTGATTCTATTTATTTTCTTAATGGATAAAAAAAGAACCGCAATGGAATTAGCCTTTTGCTAAATCTATTACGGTTCTGTATCTACAACATTTATAAACAGCAACCGCACAGAAACAAGACGTACATCTCTTGCAACCATGCGGAAAACGATGATTACAAGAGCTTACGTCTTCTTTCTCTGCGTCTTAAACTGTTAACATAAAATGTGTTCATATTTTTTATCCTCTTTAATTGATAGTTAGGAATATATCACATAAAGTTTGACTTTGCAATACTTTTCATAAATTTGACTTGTAAGTCCAGGAAAAGCCGCATTTCTGACATTATTCAACTACCCACACAACCTTACCTCTCGTCCGTTCTATATTGTTACCTCTGCATGTACAGTGCTCTTGCTAATTCCATACTGCTTGGCAGCCTGGCGCACCGTACAGTTATTCTCGATAATGTATGCGGCAATCTCCATTGCCCTTTCCTCGATATAACCCTTCAAAAAATACCCCTTAAGAATCTTTTTTACAATGTATGTAATATTCTTAGGGGGTATGACTTAAAAAAAAGTTATTCTATGTCATTTTCTTTCAAACATGGTATTCTGCTGAACACTTTAAATTACTGTCCTTGAAGCATCTAACTTAATTAACTCAAACTTCACACATTAAAATATGCCTATGCACCATTTTTACCTCTTACGGTCAGCCACTAATCTGTCATACATAAATCGACATGCAGCAGCTTCTGAATCAAAAATTTTATTGAATGTTTTAATACCTCTTTCTAGATAATAGACGCACCATTCACCATGCTCTTTTTCAATACATAATCTTTCATCATTTCTTCCATGGCCTGTCAAATTATAAGCATAAGCCGGAATACCGGATTTTTCTAATTCTTGTTTTAAGCTTCTTATATTCATTTATTTAATCTCCACCAAATATTTATCTATTAATTCAGCGACACAATATGGCAATTCGTATTGCAGCCCTCCGCCTTCCTGTTCAAATGCCGGCTAGCTGCAGATATTGTAATATTATCTGCCTAAGCCGAAATGAGCACATGCGACTTACCAACTACTAATGAAGGATCAAGCTTAGCTAATTCCTGTGAGATTCTTCGCATGCTTTGAAGCTCACGACCGGAAGGAAGCTTCTTCTCTGTCCAGAAATCAAATACAATCCCGCCCGAAACTTTGTCCGATAAGCTGATATCTTCAATCTTCTTAGGATTATCCAGCTTACGATTATTAAAAATATGCATCAGCTCAGTAAAATGCGGCTCAAAACGCTTTACATCCACATCATTTTTTATAAATACAGCTGTGATTACATAGTGAAAATTCTTTTTCATGGTTTAATCCTCCTTCAATATATCTATAATCCTGATTATTTTATTAATAGATGCTTCATCAAATATGCACTTACTAACATAATAGTTGATAGCATTCTAACTGTAACTATTTAAATTTTTATACAACGAAAAACCCGTAAAACCGTTACCGGCTCTACAGGTTTTTTAAAGTGTTCCTTCAAAACCACACATTAAACTATCAGATTTTTAACCTGAACCATTTCTGGTCAAGCCCTCGACCTATTAGTATTGGTCAGCTG
>OGUD01000560.1_pt1 | contig 30240 bp, 27 predicted proteins | sample 1573671 | NCBI WGS metagenome assembly OGUD01 (sample SAMEA2582065, study PRJEB24529) | metagenome | biome: Human gut stool | place: China | collected 2011 | reverse complement strand
TAGATAAATAACTACAAAATTATAAAAATAATCACAGAAAAAAGGGAGTTGATAACAATGGAGCTGGACATCATAAAAACTACCCTCTCAGTTCTTGCCTTTGGAGTAGGATATCACAAGTATATGCTCTCTCTTCTGGAAAATAAAAGTAGAAGCTTAGAAGAGAAGATAGAGAAAAAGATAGATAAAGAGGTCTGGGAGAGAGAAAAAAATCTTTTTTTGAAGTTACAAACAGAGAGTAATAAAAATTTGGCTGATAGCTTGAAAAGGATAGATGAGAGGATAGGGAGAATAGAGGAAAAGTTAATGAATTAAAATAGCAAAATATAAAAAAATTTAAAAGAGAGAACTATTAGTGTAATTTACCAATATTCTCTCTTAAATTTTATTTTTTTACATCTTCATATATCCGTTGGATATACTCTATATTTTTACCCTCATTTATATAAATCTTTTCTATTTCCTTTATTTTTTCCTCTTCATTAGTTAAATTTTTAATTTTTTCAAGTTCTTTTGGTAAAAAAGATTTAATTGAGAATTCCAAATCTTCTTTTTTCTCTATATTAGTATCCTTTTCTAAATTTCTAAGAATATTTAAAAATTCTATTACTTTCTCAATACTGCCTCTTATAACTTTAGAATTATTAACTATAGTAATTCGAAGATTATGGAAACTTTCCTTTTTAAGTATTGCTTTTAAATAACTTATATACTGTTCGTAAAAATCCACATTATCTAAAGTATCTAAAGAATAAGGACATTCCTCCCTAATAATAATTTTATTTATATTTTTTCTAATTAAATTTAATGTATCTCTATATTTAAGTTCAAAATTATTTTTTAAAAAATTATTTAAAATGAAGTCAGCTATTTTAATATTTTGTATTTTGACTTTTAAAAATGCTGTTAAGTAACTATCAGTTATTTTATTACTATCTCTATGATAGATTAGTTCTAAAAACTTTTCCTTATTTTCTTCATCATCAAATACATCAAGTATTAACATAGATTTTTCTTCGAATGTTTCTCCAAAATAAAATACACCTTTAAAACTTCCATCATTATAGTAATATTCATCTATTAATTTATTATAACTATCTAATTGTTCTTTTTTATCCTCATTTTTTAAACAAATAATTAATTTTTCATAATATCTTTTATAGCTTGATAAATACTCAGTTTTACCTAAAGACTTTAATTTTATGATGGCATTAACAATTTTTTCATTATTTTCTATTACTTTATTTTTATCATTTCTTGATAAAAGAGAGTAGTTAAATAAAGAATATATAAGCATATTATTTATATTATAATTATCATCTACTATTTTTTTTCTATCTTCTAAAAGGATTTTTTCTATATTATTTAAACCTTCTCGAATCCCTTCTATATTACATATTTTTAATATTGGAAGATTTAACTTTTTTAAATAACTGTTAATATGCCTAGAATCATCTTTAAGCCTACCACTAAAAAATATACGATTTTCTCCTATATCTAAAAATTCTATTTTTTGATTTGAAAGAATAGAATTCTTTTTTAAAATTAATCTATTTAATATATCTAAATCTTCTAAAGTTATATCAATATTATTTTTTACTAACTTTAAATAAACAGGAAATGTTTTTTCAAAAGAAAAAGATTCATCTATCTTCTCATAAAATTCCTCATAAAAAAGATTTTTTAAAAAAGTAAATGCAATAATGATTCTTTTTTCTATTTTTAACCCCTTATCTAAATACATTCTTACTTCATCTACAAAATTTTTTATATTCCTAGGAGTCCAATTTATATGTGAAACCATATTTAATGAAGTTAGGTTTTGAAAATCTGATAAAAATTTAAGTTCCTTGATATTTCTATCATAATCTCTTAAAATTATATTTTCATCTCCCTCAAAAATAGAAATTAAAAAATGAAAATCTTCTTTATCTAAACCTGTTATTTCTTGCTCCAATATTCTTCTAAAAGAGAGCTGTGTCAAACTTCTTGTAAGTGGAATATATTTTTCAATATAATTCCTGTTATATTTTTTATTAATATTTTTTAAATTATCAGAACTATATAAAACTAAGGATTTTATATTATTTTCAGAGAAATCATCAATAAAAGAAAATAGTTTCTCTATTTTTTCACAACTTGAGTTTCTATCAAAATCCTCAAAAATTAAAATAATCTTTTTATTTAATCTAAAAATAGCTTGTTTAAAATTTTCTATATCATCTATATTAGTTTCTCTAATAAAGAGATTAAAAAAGCCTCCTAAATATTTGCCATCAACACTTTTTATAAAAGAATTTTTTAACTTTTCAAAGTGTCCTGTAAAAATTAAATTTTTTATTAAAACTCTATTTAATTGTTTTATTATATAGGGATAAATCTCTTCTTTTTCAAGTAATAAACATCTTATCTTTATCACTTCAAACTTATTATCTTCCAACATTTCTAAAGCTTTATTTACTACAAAAGTCTTTCCTTCTCCAAAGTTCTCATCTATTCCCAAAATATTGAATTTATCTTCAACTGTTAAAAAATCATAAATATCTTTTCTATCTTTTTTTCTCTCTGGATAAAGTTTTTCCTTCCTTATATTTCTATTTGTTATTTCATTTGAAACTCTTGATAAATAGTAAAAGTAACTTAAAAGAGCAAAGAGAATAAAATAAGGACTTATTATTAAACTAAAAGAATCTTTTAATATTATTCCTGCTTTTGATATTCCTTCTAAGAAGATTTTAAATAAGAAAGAAATTAATAGAAAGAATCTCCAAATTTTAATTTTTTCAGAAAATTCATTTAGTGGAAGTACAACTATTAAATTAATAAAATATGCTATACTTACTAAGAAAATCCAGTGTTCAAAATGTAAAGTTTTATTATTTATAAAGAAAACAAAAGTATAACCTAAAATATAAGAAAAATAGAATAAAAAAATTTTCTTTTTACACTTTATAAAATCATACTTAAGTAAAAATTTATCAATAGATTTGAATTCTATTTTAATCCCTCCCTAAAATATACTTTAAGTTTAGTCAAATAAATATTTAAGTGCCATACATATGACTAGTTAAATTATAGCAAAGATTTAAAAATAAATCAAAGATAGAGGAAAATCAACAAATAAAAAAGTCTAAATAATTTTCATTATAAAATATATAGAAGTAGGAGAAAAAATTTTTTAGAGGACTATTATATGATGAGATAATGGGGAAAATTCCAACTTTTTTATTACTTGTAAATTTAGAATTTTAGTGATAGAATTAAAAAGAGGTGAGGTTTATGAAGATTCCAAAAGAAATTAATAATATGTTAAAAAACTATAAAAAATATTATGATTTTAGTGGCTATAAACTTACTTGTTATGGAAAATTATCAGATATTGAAGATAAGACTGAGTTGAAAAAAATTAGAGGAGCTTATATTATTCTTTCTGATGAGCAAGAATTTGTATATCCTAATGGAAATTCTAAAATCTGTTATATTGGAAAAAGTGAAAATTTATATAGTAGATTAAATAGTCATAGAAAAAATACTCTTGGAGTAAAAGAATATTTAGAAAAAGATTTAAAAAATTATTTTTCATATGACAGATATTGCTATATGTATAAATTTGGAGCTAATGTCTATGTTATTGAAAAAGAAGATGAGTTTCCAGAAAATCTTGAATATTATTTATTAGATGCTTTTTATTGCTCATACTATGCTTTTCCTGTTGGAAACAATCAAGGTCCTAAATATAGAGAAAAATAAAGAGGAAGGTTTTACTTCCTCTTATTTAAATTATTACTTTCATATAGAATTTATAATTTAGTTATAAAATATATTAAATTTTTTTATTCCTTAGCCCATTCTTTCTGCTCCTCTTCCTCCGCTTTCCCTCATCAAACTTTCGTACCTCAAGTTTGATGACTAAATTTTCGGTCTCTGAGATTATTTTTATAGTAGACCCTCAAATTTAGCAAGAGGAAAGCTTCGGTTTGTATAGCTCATTCTTCTTGCTTCTCTCTTCTCCCATTCCCTCGTTAAACTCAGAGAATTTACCGACTAAATTTCGTTCCACTCAATTTAGCAAGGGGAATGGGAGAGAAAAAGGTATTTTCTCTATTTATGGCTCGCCCTGTTTTACTTCATTGATAGCCCACTCTCTTTGCTCCAGCAAAAACAGACCTCGCCCTCTTCCAGCTCTTCTCGGTCTCCCTCGTACCTCAGTCAACCTCGCTAAATTCTCGTACCTCGAATTTAGTCAGAGCTGGGATTCTATCTCCAGCCCGTTTCCCTGTTGCTCTCTTTTCCTCGCCAAACTCTCATACTTCGAGTTTGTCGCCTAGAGTTTCATTCTCCTTTGCATATCCGAGGAGCTAGACATTCAACTCTAGCAAGGGAAAAGAGAGGGATTTAAAACTCTGACCTCTAGCTGAAAGAGTGCCACTAAAGACGGACTACTTTCCTTTTTGTCCCACTGGGATTCCTAGTCCTTGGCATATTTAGTCCATCTGTATATTCTTTGAAAGCTGAAATTTTTTCAATTAAAATTATTAACTTTCATTTTCAATAATATTGTTAATTTCTTCTGTAATTTTAGTTATTATACCTACTACTAAAGCATTTCCCATACAAAAATACCTTTGAGAATCAGTTAAATTAGCTACATTTGTCCAATTATCTGGAAAACCATTTATTCTTTCACATTCTAATGGAGTTAATTTTCTTAATCTTTGAGTATTGGGATCTAAAATAATATGAGTACTTCTATTTTTACTAGATTCACTTGTTAGCATTGTTCTTGCTGGTTTATCTATTGGATCTGGAAAAGCAATAGCTCCTTCTCTAAATATATATTCGTATCCTTCTTTAGAAACCCTTTTAATCTCTTTAGCACCTTTCATATATTCCCAAACAGATAAATCTTCTTCTGAAATATAGTATTTTTCATCTGGATTTTCCTCAAGAATATCTCTTAAAATTTGAGGAGTATTTATTTCTGGGATAGTATCAAGAGTATAGATTTCTCCGTTTAACATTATCCCAGTATTTTTAAAATCAAAATTAAATTTATCAGATATGTGTTGTAAATCTCCATCTAATTTTATTGAATTTAAACTATCTTTTACTTCTACCCTAAATTTTTTAGCAAACACCCCTTCATGAGTTAATAACTCATAACTAGATATATTCATTATTTCATTATAATAATTAGTAGAATTATGAAAAGCAAAAATAAAAATTCTTTTCCTTCTCTGAACAAATCCATAATCAGAAGCATTAATAACTCTCCATTCTACACCATATCCCAAATTATTTAAACAAGCTAAAATTATTCCAAAATCTCTCCCTCTTTGTTTACTTGGAGATTTTAATAATCTATCTACATTCTCTAAAAGAATAAATGGAGGTCTTTTATCTTTTACAATTCTCTCTATCTCCCACCATAAAACACCTTTTTTTCCTTGGATTCCCTTTGCTCCTGTACTAGCAACGGAATAATCTTGACATGGAAACCCACCAACTAATAGAGTATGATTAGGAATGCTATCAGTAGGAACTTGAGCTATATCACAATTACTTAAATTAGTAATTCCACCTCTATCTTGAAAATGATTTTTATAACAATTAAAAGCAAATTGTAATTTTTTACTTGGCTCCCATTGATTAGCAAATACAGTTTCCCATTCTTGACTTGCTCTTTCTATTCCAATTCTAAAGCCACCTACCCCTGCAAATAGCTCTACTACTTTTTTCTCCATAAAAATACCTCTTTTTAATATATATTTTTTTTACAATATATTGTATAATATTTTTAAAAAAAGATCAAGAAAAATTTTTAAAATTTTTAGGGGGATTTATGAAGTATAATAAATATGATGAAAAAGATATTGAGCGTTATGGAAAAATATTAGAAAATACTTGCTTAAGAAATTTAGGGATAACTCATATTGAAAATCCTAATGATAAAGGAAATATGAATAAATTAGTTGAAGAATACTATTTTGGAATAAAAAATAATAATGAACAGGAACCAGATTTTAAAGAAGCTGGAGTAGAACTTAAAGTTAGTCCATTAAAAAAATTAAAAACTATTCCTAAAAATCCAACTACACTGACTAAAGCAAAAGGACTTTCAATGAAAGAAAGAACAGTTTTAACTATGATAGATTATTTTAAGTTAAGTGAAGAAACTTGGGAAAATAACTCCTTAGAGAAAAAAGCTTTTAAAATTTTATTCTGTTTTTATCTTTATGAAAATCAAAAAGAAAGACTAGACTTCATTTTTGATTTAGTAAATTTGTGGAGTCCTTCTCAAGAAGATATTGAGATAATAAAAGAAGATTGGTTAAAAATTCAAAAAAAAGTCTTAGATGGAAAAGCTCATGAAATTTCAGAAGGAGATACTTTATATTTAGGAGCATGTACTAAAGGCACTAATAAAGAAAGCGTTAGGACACAGCCTTTTTCTGAGATTTTAGCTAAACAAAGAGCCTTTTCTTTTAAAAGAAGTTATATGGAAACTATTTATGAGCAATTATTACAAAAAAGAAAGTTAGATTTAATTTCAATAAAATCTAAAGAAAAAACTCTTGAAGAAACTTTAAGAGATATTTTTAAAAACTATATGGGAAAAACAGTTGAAGAATTATGTCAAATTTTTAATATTAATTCTGGAGCTAAGCAATTATATAATATGTTAACAAATAAAATTTTAAAGGTTGAATCTTCTGAAAAAATAGAAGAGTTCCAAAAAGCAGGAATTATAGTGAAAAGTATAAGAGTAGATAGAAAAGGAAAACCACTTGAAAGTATTTCTTTTCCTAATTTTGAAATTGCAGAATTACTCAAAGAGGATATTTGGGAAGAAAGTGAGTTATATGAGTATTTAGAGAAAAAATTCCTCTTTATTATATATTCAATTACAACAGAAAATACAACTAAATTTAATAATCTTTCTCAAAGGGAAAAACAAAGTCATCTAATTTTAAAAGATATTAGGTTATGGAGTATTTCTGACAATGATTTAGAAAAAATGGAAGATTTATGGAATGAAACTAAAAAAATAATTTTGGAAGGAGTTCAACTTCAAATTACAACTAGAGGAACAAGTAATAATCTCCCAAAATCTGATTTTAATGGTGTTGGACATGTTAGACCTCATGGAAAAAATTCAGAAGATATTGATTTCCTTCCAGATGGTAGAACTATAACTAAACAATGCTTTTGGCTAAATAGTACCTTTATTCAAAATCAGTTATATCCAGGAATAAAAAAAAAGAAGTAGAAGAGTTTATTGAAGAATATTTTGAAATAGCTGATAATATAAACTCTTTAGAAATAGAAAATAATTTAAAAAATTTTCTTCCTATAATAGAGTGTAAAGGTTACAATATTGCAAGTAGAGATTATTTTATAAAGGGAGAAAAGATAGAACTAAGAGCAAGTCTTCCTAAAGAGTATAAATTATATATAAAAATTAAAAATACAGGTATTGAAGCCGCAAATAAAGGAGATTTAAGAGGAAATATTATTGAAATTATTCCTACAGCTACTTCTAATCCAAATTATTTTAATTACAGTCATGTAGAAAATATTGTGTATAAAGGAACTCATTTATTAGAGTATTATATTATAACTAATAATATATGTATTTATAGTAAAAGTTGTTCTGTAAAAGTTGCATTTTAATAATATTTATAATAAAAAAATTATAAGAGATAGGGTAAAATTAATTGCCCTACCTCTTTATAAAATTTTTTGTTATAATACTGTTATAAATATCAATTAATTTTATTTTATATTCATAGTAAAATTATATTTCTCCTTTGCCCACTCTTCAAGAAGAGCAGTAGAATAATAATCAATTCCTCTTTCAGTAAGATAATATTTCTTTAAATCTTTTTTAGAGAAAGATTTTTTTATAATTTTAATATGTCCAACATTTTTAAACTCATCATTCATAAAATCTTGTGGGTAAATACCTAAATATATTTCATTAAATACTATTCGTTTATTGTCAATTTTAATTTCTATTTTTAAATCATTATAAATATTAACACTTTCTCCTAAAGTTAGATAATTTAACAGATGAGAAATATCTTTTCGCTTCCTTATTTCTCCTATTTCAAAAAATAATACTTGTAAAAGTATTTTATAATATATATCTGCAAAATATTTATCTTTAATCTTATAACCTTGATATGAAGAAATAATATTTCCTAAATTAAGCTGTTTTTTTCCAATTTTTTCTCCATTTGAATATTCAAAAAAGGTTTTAAAACAGAAAAGAGCTATGGAAATATCTCTGTTATTATCATTTTTATTTTCCACATTTTTTCCATCATTTTTAATTTTATTGAAAAACTCTTCTTTAATAAAATATAGAATCAACACAATCATAAGAGGGTAACTACCTTTTTCTCATTTTTCTAAAGAGGTAAGTAGGATTCTAAATTTCTTAAAAGACTTAATAAAATTTCTTGGAGAAACAAAGGAGCTATCACAGTTTGAACTAAAAGCATCTAAAAATATAGATTCATATATCCTAACTGTATCATCTGAAATTAATTTCCCATTTGAAGTATTTTGTCCATTTACTCCATAAATTTCAATTTGGTTATATTTATCATATTCTATTTGAATAAAATCTTCATATTCAAGCTCTGGTAAATTAAATTGAATATCAAAAAATTTCTCAAAATACTCTGAACACTCATCATCTTGTAAATAAGAAGTTGAAACAATACTTTGTAATTGTTTTTTATTTACTAAGAAAACAAAGATAATATTTTTCACACCCAAAAAATGTTTTATTGTTTCTAATAGCTCAATAGCATAAGTAGGCTTACATCTATCTAACTCATCTATCACTATGACTTTTAAGTCTTTTTCAAGTGATAAACACTCCTTAAATTTATCTACAAGTTTTTTATATTTCTCATAATCTTCTAACTCAGAAGTTTCAAATTGAGTTACTTCTTTAAAAAGAGTTTCAAGTTCTTTTCTTTTTGTTTCATCTATTCCTATTTTATCCAATCCTTTATTAAAGATAGACTTTGCAAAAATAGTTAATCCTTTTTTTAATATTTGTTCAATTTTATCAGTAGTTTCTGAACTAAGTTTAATATTAGAGTTTATTTCTCCAACCATAGATTTCATAGAATCAGAAAAGTAATCAGTTTCCCAAGCATTAATATTAATTAAATTTATTTTTCTTTCATCTTCTTTAGCTTCATTTTCTTTCTCTATCTTTTCCTTTAAAGCTTTTGAGAAAAAAGTTTTTCCCATTCCCCAAGGAGCATCTATAAAAATTCTTTGGATATAGTCAGGGTTATTTTCTAATTCTTCAATCATTAACTTAATTTTCTTTTCTTGCTCTTTAATATCTTGTAAAGATTTTAATTTTACTAATTTTTCTTGCTCTTCAAATTGAGTGTTAATTAGATTATAAAGTTGATCTATAAAAGCTTTTCTCTTAGAAGTTAATTTATTATAGTATAGCATCAATTTTTCTCCTTTGGCTGTTGAATTTTATCAATTATTTGTTGAGCTAATTTCATTTTAGCACTATTTACTTCTTCTTTATCATCACTTTCTATTGTATCTAAAATTTTAATTCCTATTCCAACAAAATTCAAACGCTCTAAAATTTTTAAGTTTTCATTAAGTTGTGATATTAAAGATTTATACATAAGTAATAGTGTACCACCTATAAATTCGGCAATTACTCCTCCGATTGCTCCTAATATAGATATATCTCTATCTAAATCTTGAGTAACAATTATTTTAAAAATTAAAAATAATCCTCCAATAATAGCAAATATACTACACCAAAATGTTATACGAATATGCTTTTTAGTAACCTCTAATTGTTCCATTAATTCAACTTTTCCATATTCCCAAGTTGGTTTTATCTTGTCTGGTTGCTCTTTTTCTTCTCTTTTTATTTTTTCTTCTTGTTGTTCTCTCTTATCATCAAATGGCTGAAATACAGTTAATATAAAAATAACTGTAAATCCTATAGAATATACTAAAAATGTTCTGGCTATTTTTCTAATATCTTCTTCATAACCAATATTATCTTCTATTATTTCATAAAATTCTTTATCTATCTTCAAATTTTCAATCATAAATCTAAATTCATTATAGCTATCAAAAAGTTTATTTTTATATTTTTCTACTATTTTAATTTCCTCTTTAGTTGGAATATATAATTCTTTATATGTAAATTTAGAACTATCTTTCTCTAATTCTTCAATATCATATGCTGAAATATATTTAATATAAAACTCTTTATCTACAATATTTTTTATATCCAAAAGTATTTCATTTTTATTTGAATAAACTTTATTTTTCATACTATTATTTAAAATTTGAGCTTGTTCATTATAATAATTAATATTATTTAAAGTATCACTATTTATACAATATCCCGTTGGCATAAATATTATTATTATAAAAGATATAATAGTAATACCTAGTGTTATCATTCCCAATCCATAAAAAAAGTTTTTGATTTTATTTCCTATATTTTTCCAATTAATACCTTTAATTTCCATTTTTTTCTCCTAAAATATTTTAAATTTTCTATCATATATTTTATTTAAGTATTTTTGTTAATTTCTCTAACTCAAGAGACATTTTTTTATGTAATTCCATATTCCTATTAGAAAATAAATATATTTTTTTTGCAATAACATTTGTTAATCTCTTTCCTAAATCAACATTATAAATCCTAACCATCATTGTTAATAAATGCAATCCTAAACAATATTTCTCTGCAACTATATTGTAATCAATCTCTTGAATTACTTCAAAGAAGGTTATTAATTTTTTATGATGTTTATCTATATCGTCTGAATACGTATTTATATTAAAAATTTTCTGAGATATTAGTCCTACATTAAAACTCTTAAGTTTCTCATTTATATCTTGTAATTCAACTTTTTTTCTTGGATAGTAATAAAAATATTCAGAAAACACAACTTCCAAATAAAATATCTTTTCAATTTCTTTTAAAAACTCTTGATTAAACTCTGGTAAAGTTTTTAATTTCTTTAAAAAAGACTCCAATTCATTAAAAATAAATTCTTCATCATTATTCAAAGTATAACCTTTTAAAGTAGAATTTATTTTTGAATTTAATTCTACTAAACTATCAAATCGGTGTTTATAAAGTAATAAGATATCTTCTTTTGACAAATCAAAAGATTTTAATTTGATTTCAACTTCTTGATAGTTGGGTAACCAAATAATAGATTTAGCCTCATTATCTAATTGTGATATATAAGTAGGAGTATAATTCTTACAATTATCTTTTAAAATATTTTTTATATATAATAATAACCCTTGTATTTCAGCAGTTTTCTCTTCAGACAATTGTAAATATACTGCTAATATAGCTCCTAACACTCCAAAATATCCTCCAAGAAAACCAAGCCAACCATCTATTGTTCCTATCATTTCTCCAGGTAAAACTCTAACACATATTTTTAAAATTACAATAAAAACAAGAGGAAAAAATAATAGTCCTCCAATTAATTTCCATTTCTTTTTTAAAAGGTCTTTCATAAATTCTCCACCTTATTCTTTAATTTATATTCTATAATTATCACTATTTTTAAACTTTAATAAAAAATGCCCTCCTAAAATCAATTTTAAGGGAACTAAAATTTTTCATTGAACATATAAATAAACTTATATTTCTTTAATTTTATTAATATTTCTCTCTTCTCCTTCCTCATATTTTATTTAACTTGATTATAACATAAAAAAAGAAAGTATCCCAATAATTTTATGAAATACTTTCCAATTTTTTTATAAAAAACCTCTCTTTAAATGGTAGGCAACAGGTAGGCAACAAATCTATATTTTATTTTTTATAAAACCTTATTTTTTCTAGAAAGTTATTAAATGAAGAAAAATAGTCCATATCATAGTGCATAATTAATTTGTTCATTTTACTCCTTTCTAAAAATTTAGATTTGTGCAAACCTGCAATTTTACTATTTTATTAATTTTATATATTATATGTATTTTACCACTTTTTTATTTATAGGCGACAAATAGGCAACAAAATTAATTGAGTAACTCCACAGCTTTTCTAAGTTCTTCTTTTTTTTATAGCTTTCAAACCATAAATCTGTAATTTCTTTAAAAGTTATTTTTTTATATAATTTTGGATTCTTTAAATATTCAAATAAACTTTCTTGTGCTTCTCTTTTAGTTTCATAAGTTCCAATATATTTTCTAATCTGTTTGCAATCAAGAGTATATCTAGTAGTTACTCTAACAGCCCTAGGTTTTCTACTTTTATCTTTCATTTTATATATATTTCCTGTACCATTTCCATTTTTCATAACTTCTCCTTTCTCCATACCAAAAAGAGAGGTTTATATATATGATACCTCTCTCCCTAATTTTTATCAAGTTAAATCTTCAAAGTTTCGTGAAAATATTTCTTACTAATTTTTTCCAGCTATTATACTTTCTACTGGAGTTCCATTTTGAATAAGCTTGTGGCTGTTGAATTTTATCAATTATTGTTGAGCTAATTTCATCTTAGCACTATTTACTCTTCTTTACCTTCAGCTAATTAAAATATAGTTAATATAAAAAATTTTAAGTCTAAATTTATCATAACTATCAAATAATTTAGTTTTAAATTTTTCTTAATAACTTCTAATATTAAGCAAACTCCCAATATATTTTAAAATTAATTTATAGTATGGTTATACTTTATAATTAATAAAAATCAATATAGTGAAGTTGCTAAGTCAAAAAATAAGTTCCCACTTTTATATGAGATCTTATCTTTCTTAAATTATTATAATATATTAACGAATAAAATTTATTATAAGTGAAGTTAATAACAACATAAAAGCTCCACCTATTCTTGAGGAAATTTGAGCAAATGGCATTAAAGACATTCTATTAGCCACTGATAATACCGCAACGTCTCCAGTTCCTCCCATATTAGCCATACATAAACCAGCAGTTATAGAACCTTCTATTATATAAAATCCTACAAAATGACCTACAATAGCTGTTCCTATAATAGCTCCTACAACAGTAGTTACAACTAATATAAAGTATATTAAACTAAAAGAAGATATTACTTGCTCAATACTTGTATATGCTACTCCAACTCCTACAAGTAAAGGAATAGTAAAGTTTTTAACAACAAAATTAAACCATTTAGAACAACAGCTTTCATAATATGGTTCTATTACTCCTAAAAGTTTGCATATAGCAACTGATATAATCATTAAGGCATATGAGTGTACAGGAATAAATTTACTTAAAAGAGAACCAAAAGCAAAGAATGTTGTAGCAATTACTAATCCAATTCCAAGTTCCTCATATTCTATTTTTTTATTTTCTTCATTTTTCTCTACTATCTCCTCTTGAGATTTTAAAAGCTTACCATTTCCACTAAAGCTAGGATATTTTTTACCTAATTTATCTAAAAGACCTCCACAAACTATTGCAAGAGCGTTTCCTAATGCTACTACTGGAACCATTATTGCCAATAACTCAGTAGGAGTTTGTTTAAAAGATTCACTAAAAATTTGAGCTAAAGGAATAGCACCTGCTCCCATACCACCACCCATAATAGGGATAGCAATAAAAAAGATAGCTTTTAAAAATCCATAACCTGTGATAAGTCCAACTACTCCAGTTAATAAAAGGGAAACTACTACTCCACCTAAAATTACTGGTAAATATCCCAATGCTGCTTTTATCAATAAATTTCTATTCATTCCTAAAATACTACCTACTATTAAGGCAGCAATATAGAAATCCAAGAAACTCTCTTTAGATGTAAAGTTTACCATTATATTTAATGCCTTTTCAGGAATTAAATTATAATAGACTAAAAACGCAGATAAAAAGACAATAACAATAGGTCCTCCTCCTAAATAATCTTTAATAATTGGAGTTTTGTTTCCAATAAAATCAAAAATTACTCCAATAACAATCATTAAAGGTAAGGCACCTAACATTCCGGCTGGTAATTTACCTAAAGCAGTACATATGATAATAACTAAAAAAATAGGAATGAAATATTTCATCTCAATTCCTGCTAATTTAAATTTAGAGCTCATATAATCATCTCCCTTTATGTAATATTTTAAATCAGATTAGCTCTAATAATGATATATATAATATAAACAGGAAATTATCAATAGATTATTAGCACTTTTTTTTATTAAAATTATAATATATTATTTTTTAAATTTTATTATAAATTTTTAATATATTTCTCTGTTATTTAATTACTTTAATTTATTTTTTTCTCTCTAAAATAATTATTAATATTTTTTCCCTTAAAATTTTAAAAATCAAAACTATTATCTATATATTTTTATTATAATTAGAAAAATCCTTTTATTTTTCTTCAAATTATTAAATTTAAATAATTATATAAAATATAATTTTTAATAGAAGTATCCTCTATCTTTTGATGTAGCTTATAGGTAACTAGCAAATTATATTTTCTTCATATATAACTACCGAAAAATACAAAGTTTTATAAAATTACATAAAAACAGCTTATATCATAATATATTATTAATTTATTCATTTTATAAGTCTAAAAAAATAGGACTAGATTAATCTAGTCCTAAAATAACTCCTTCATTATAATATCCAGTAGCAATTATATTCCCAGCTTTATCATAAGCCTTCCACTCACCATCACGTATTCCAGATACATACTCTACATCATAAAGTAATATCCCACTCTCATCATAGTATTGCCAAATCCCATCACGTAAACCATTTTTTGTAAGACCTGAGCATAGCAAATTCCCATTTTCTTGAAAAAGGGCTACACTTATTACTTTTTCTCCATCTAAAAATATATTTTGAACAGTTAATTTTCCATCTTCATCATACATCTGCCAAAATCCAATACGAATATTATCTTTATAACTTCCCTTGAGCTTTAATTTTCCATTTGAATAATAATATAATTGTTCTCCCTCTAGCTCTCCATCTTTATAAGTTTCAATAGCTGAAATATTTCCTGTATTTTCATCATAAAAATACCATTTTTTATCTCTTTTATCATCTTTAAAATAACCTTTTACAGCAACTCTTCCATCTTCAAAATAATTTAAAATAGGACCATTTTTAACACTATTATTATCAGTTGATATCTCACTTTTTAAATTTCCATTTGAGTAATATACTCTCTCTTTTGAAAGATTACTACAACCTACTATAAATAAAGATAATAATATTATTAAGTATTTCATTTTTTCCTCCTTATATCATAAATATATTTTACAATAAAAACTAAATATCTTCAACCTATTTAATATAATTTAGACTGTAAAAAGAGAGAAATGGTTTTAAATAAAATTTGCCAAAACTCAAGACTTTATGATATAATAATAAATGTAATCATAAGATTACATATGTAAGATAAGATGAGAATTGAAAATGAGGAGGACTTATAGTGGATAGACTAAAAGGTAAAGTTGCACTAGTAACAGGAAGTGCCAGAGGAATAGGAAGAGCAATAGTTGAAAAATTTGCTGGAGAGGGAGCAGCTATGGTAATATCTTGTGATATGGGACCAGCTGAATATACTCAAGAAAATGTAAGACATGAGATTTTAAACGTTACAGATAGAGAAGCAATAAAAACATTTGTTAAACAAATAGTAGCTGAGTATGGAAAAATAGATATTCTTGTAAATAATGCTGGAATAACTAAAGATAACTTCTTAGTAAGAATGTCAGAAGATCAATGGGACGCTGTTATAGATGTAAACTTAAAAGGAGTTTTCAATATGACTCAAGCAGTAGCTCCAGTTATGACAAAAAATAAATCTGGTTCTATAATTACTCTTTCATCAGTAGTAGGAGTATATGGAAACGCTTGCCAAACTAACTATGCAGCTACAAAAGGTGGAGTAATCTCTATGAGTAAATCATGGGCAAAAGAATTAACTAGAAAAGGAGCTCAAGTAAGAGCTAACTGTATAGCACCAGGATTCATTTCAAGTGCAATGACAGACGCATTACCTGAAGAAGTAGTAGCAAAAATGTTAGAAAGAACTCCATTAGGAAGATTAGGAACTGTTGATGATATAGCTAACACAGCTTTATTCTTAGCAAGTGATGAGTCATCATATATCACTGGACAAGTTATAGAAGTTACTGGTGGAATGACTTTATAGCTTTTTTATTAAAAATTTAATAAAAATATAAAAAAATAGGAGAAGAAGATTTTAAAATTATTAAAATTTTCTTCTCTTTATTTATATAAATAAAAAAATTATGCTATAATAAAAATAGTTAGTTAAATAATTGAGGAGGATTTATATGAAAAAAGTTTTAACTATAGCAGGCTCTGATTCTTGTGGTGGAGCAGGAATCCAAGCTGATTTAAAAGCTATGAGTGCTGTTGGAGTTTATGGTATGAGTGTAATAACAGCTGTTACAGCTCAAAATACTATGGGAGTTTTTGCCATTCAAGATATATCTAAAGAAGTGATTGAAAAACAGATAGAAGTAATCTATGAAGATATTGAAGTATCTAGTGTAAAAGTAGGTATGCTTTCTAGTTGTGAGATAATAGATAGTGTAGAAAAGATGCTTTTAAAATACAAAGCAAAAAATATAGTATTAGACCCAGTAATTTTTTCAAAAAGTAACTTTAAATTATTACAAGATGATGCAGTAGAAAGATTAAAAAGATTTTTAAGAATAGTAGATTTAACTACTCCTAATATACCTGAGGCTGAAATTTTATCAGGAATGAAAATTACTAACAAAGAGGAAATGATACTTGCTGGTAAAAAAATAAAAGAACTAGGAGTTAAAAATGTATTAGTTAAAGGTGGTAGTAGAGTAGCTGATTGTTTAGATATATTTATAGGGGAAGATGGAAATATAATAGAGCTACAAGGAGAGATGACAGTTACTAACAATACTCATGGAACTGGTTGTACTCTTTCTTCAGCTATAGCTTCATATATGGGAAAAGATTATAGTATTGAAGAGAGTGTTAGACTTGGAAAAAACTATATAACTCAAGCTATTAAAAACTCTTTTGCAATAGGACATGGAGTAGGACCAGTAGGACATTTTGTAGAATTATATAAAAAGGCTGGTGTAGACTATGAATAAAATAGATTATTCAGTTTATTTAGTTACTGATAGAGATATACTACAAAGTAGAGATTTATGTGAAGCTGTAGAAGAAAGTATATTAGGAGGAGCTACAGTAGTACAACTCAGAGAGAAATATATATCTTTTGAAGAGTTTGTTAAACTTGGAAAAAAATTACATAAAATCACTCAAAAATATAATATTCCATTGATAATAAATGATAATGTTGATGTTGCTATTGAAGTAGGAGCTGAGGGAGTTCATGTAGGACAAGGAGATGAGGAGCTTTCTAAAGTTCGTGCTAAGATAGGAGATAAAATAATTGGAGTATCAGTAGAAAATGTTGAAGAAGCTTTGATAGCTCAAGAGGGTGGAGCTGATTATCTTGGTATAGGAAGTATCTTCTATACAGGTAGTAAAAAGGATATAAATATTCCTATTGGACTAGAGGGACTTAAAAAAATTGTTGAAAGTGTAAATATTCCAAATGTAGCAATAGGAGGAATACACCTTGATAATGTAAGAGAAGTTATGAAAACTAAAACTGATGGGGTAGCTGTTATATCTGAAATATTAGGAAAGGAAGATATAAGAGAAGCAACTGCTATATTAAAAAATTATGTAAAAGAAGGGATTGAAATGAATAATTTTGCAAAAGTAATATCTGAGATAAGAGAGAAAAAACCTATAGTTTATCAAATAACTAATACAGTAACAATCAATGATTGTGCTAATGTTACATTAGCAATAGGAGCTTCACCTATCATGTCATTTTGTGAAGATGAATTAGAAGATGTACTATCTTTTGCTTCAGCTCTTGTAATCAATATTGGAACTATGGATAAAAGTATGAGAAAGATAGTAGTAAAAGCTGGTAAAATTGCCAATAAACTTGGAAAACCCGTTATTCTTGACCCTGTTGGAGCTGGAGCTACTCAAGCTAGAAAAGAGTTAGTAGAAAAATTATTAGAAAAGGTAAAATTTGCAGTAATTAAAGGAAATGTAGCTGAAATCAAAGCTATCTATGGAATGAAAAATGAGAGTAATAGAGGAGTTGACTCAGTAGAAAGCTCTGATAATATAGAAGAAATAGCTAAAGAATTGGCAATAAAATATAACTGTGTAATAGCTGCAACTGGAAAAGTAGATTTAGTAACTGATGGTAAAAGAGTAGCTAAAATAGAAAATGGAGATATTGTATTAGGTAGTGTTACAGGAACTGGTTGTATGACTGGTGCTCTTATTGGTTCTGCTTGTGGGGCTACTGAAGATTACTTTACTGGGGCTATAACTATGATATCTACTATGGGAATAGCTGGAGAAAAGGCTAAACTTCAAGGCAATGGAAATGGAAATTTTAGACAAATAATTATGGACACTGTTTACCAAATGAATGAAGAGGAGTTCTTAAACAGTGCTAAAATAAGAGTTGAATAATAAAATATATTTTAAAAAAATTATATGGTATAATATATAAAAGAGAGAAGAGGTGATACAATGATAAAATATGATAATCTTTTTTATATATTAAATGGTGGAGACACCTATAAATTCAATAAAAAATTAATAGCTATTTTAGGTATAGAGTTATGTGCTTTAACAACTTATTTAATAGAGAGAGCTTTAAATAGGGAAGAAAAAGATGAATTAACAGAAGATGGATATTTCACTCTTACAGATACTGATATATGCTTGTATTCTGGTTTAGAAGCTGTAAGATTATCAAAAATCAAAAAATTAGGTATAGAAAAGAGTATATTTGAAACTAAAAAAGTTGAAGGAGTAGAGGGAATTTTTTATAAACCTAATTTAGAAAAGATTTTTGAGCTTATGATGAGTGAAAAAAGTGTATCAGAACTTTCCTATGAAAGAATCTTTAAAGAGGAAAGAGCTGATGAAAAATTTACTAAAGAAAGTTTAGAGGCTTTAACTTTTAGAGATTTAAGAATTTTGTGTAAAAAACTCAATATTTCTTTTAATGGAAGAAATAGAAAAGAGGAATTGATTGATAAAATTTTGAGAAATCAAGAAAATTCCAATTTACAAATAGAGTTTTAATGGAGGTGACAGGAATGAAAAAAATATTTATACTATTTTTTCTTATAACTAATTTTATCTCTTCTTATTCTATAGAAAATAATGAAATAGACAGTAAATTAGAAAAATATAATGAGTATAAGAGATTAGTAAATGAAAATAGAGAGAAAGAGATTCAAAAAAATCTTCCTTCACCACAAGAGATGGAAATTTATTATACACAAGAAAAATTAAATTTAGAAAAAGAAAAACTTGAGTACGAAAAAAAATTAGCATATGAGAGAGCCAAAGCTGAAAGAAGAAGAGATAACTTGATTAATGCTGCTATAATAGGTGGAATAGGTTATGGTAGTTACAGGCTAGGTAGACATCATCATTGGTGGTAATATGAAATTACAAAAAAAAGTAGAACAGGTAGGAATCTTTTTATATGATTATTTTATTGATGAACTCAATAGAAAACAGGGAGTATTAAAAAAATATAATTTAGATAAAGAGCTCTGTGAAGAATTAGAGTATAAAGATGGCTATTTAAATGGTAAAACTTTAAAATATGAAAATGGAGTAGCAATCTTTGAAGGAAATTATCTTTTAAATAAATTAGATGGTAAAGTAAAAGAGTATTACAAAGATGGAAAATTAAAATCTATCTCCAATTACTCAAATGGAAAACTCCACGGAAAAAAAGAGAGCTATTTTGAAAATGGAAAAATATCCACTATCACATATTATAATAAAGATAAGTTAGATGGTAAAAAGCAAAAATTTTATGAAAGTGGAAATCTTGAACTTGAAGGTTACTATGCTAAAAATAATATGAGTAGAATATGGAAATGGTATGACCAAGATGGAAAAATAGTTAAAGAAAAAGAATATTAAAATAGTTCAAGAATAATTTTTATTCAAAAAAATAAAGAAAACTAAGAATTGTTCCATATTCCAAGAAGTTGATTAACTATGGCTTATCTCACTAAAAACACAAAACTCACTTCGTTCAAACAGTTGTGTTTTTTAGCGTTTGATTTCGCTAAGTTAATCTAACTTCTCTCCATAAATTACACAATTCTTTAAGTTTTCTTTGATTAATTTATACTATTAAATAATTTTATTTTTAGATTTTAATTCAAATCTCTTTACTTTAGAATTAGATATTTTTTCTATTTTCTCTTATCTCTTTTATATTTCCATTTTCCATAACTACAATTCTATCAGAAATTTTATTTACAAACTCTATTTCGTGGCTAACAATAACCATTGTCATATCTGTAGTATCTCTTAAATTCTGAATTACATTTAATACTTCATTTACCATCTCTGGGTCAAGAGCTGAAGTAGGCTCATCAAATAGAAGAACATCTGGATTTTTTGCCATAGCTCTTGCTATAGCTACCCTTTGTTTTTGTCCTCCTGAAAGTGCTTTAGGATAGAAATTTGCTCTCTCTTTTAATCCTACTCTATCTAATAGCTCCAATCCTATTTTTTTAGCCTCTTCCTTTGGCATCTTATCCACTACTATTAAAGATTCCATTATATTTTGAAGAGCTGTCTTATGAGGGAAAAGATTAAAAGATTGAAATACCATTCCCATTTTTTTCTTATCTGGAGTTTCTATGCTTCCTCCATCTATATCTTCAAGACCTATCATACATCTAAGTAAAGTTGATTTTCCTCCACCAGAAGCACCTATTATAGAGATAACTTCTCCTTTTTCTATATCTAGGTTTACTCCTTTTAGAATTTTTACATCACCTTCATAAGTTTTAAACAAATCTCTTATTTTTATAATCATCTATATCATCACCTTTTTTTCCATTCTTTTAAAGAAAATTACAACTACAGTAGAAAGTATTAAATATATAGCAGCACATATAATAAATGGTGTAATAGAGAAATCTCTTGTTACTATCTCTCTTGAGTTTCTAAGAATCTCCGCCATTCCTAAAGCAGATATTAATGAAGTATCTTTTATAAGAGCTATTGCTTCATTCCCAAGAGGTGGTAAAGCTGTAATAAGAGCTTGTGGTATTATTATTCTCTTCATTGTTTGCCAATAATTCATTCCTAAAACCTTAGCTGCTTCATATTGTCCTTTATCTATACCAAGTATACTCCCTCTAAATATCTCACAAAAATATGCTGTATAGTTGATTACAAAAGTAAGAGCTGCTGCTGTAAAAGGAGATAGAGTAATTCCTATTACAGGTAATCCATAGTATACAAAGAATAATTGTAATAATAGAGGAGTTCCTCTAAATATCCAAGTATAAATTTGTATTCCATTATTTAATAACGAATTTTTAGAAATTCTCCCCAATGACAATATTACTCCTAATGGTAATGAAAATACCATTGTAACTATGTATAATTTTACTGTTAATCCTAATCCCTGTAATATAAATAAAATGTTATCTTGCATTTTCTATCTCCTTCTTATATTTATTTTCCTAACCATTTAACTTTTATTTTATCAAAAGTTCCATCTGCTTTCATTTCATCTAATAATCTATTAATTTCATCTACAAGAGCTTTATCTTGTTTTCTAAGAGCTACTCCAAAATCTTCATCAGCTAAAGTTTCTACTGAATAAGTTAATGTTGATTTTTTAGCGTTATAGTATTTTCCAGAAATTTCGTCCATTACTACTGCATCTAATCTTCCAGCCTCTAAGTCCATAAGAGCTTCAACGTTAGTTGCATATTTTTTTAACTCTTTTATCTCTTTATTAATAGGGTTATCTTCTACTGATTGAGCTCCTGAACTTCCTAATTGAACTCCTACTACTTTTCCAGCTAAGTCTTGAACCTTTGCAGGAGCAGTTCCTTTTCTTGTAAATATAATTTGATTATCTGATAAATATGGTTTTGTAAAAGCAACTTGTTTTGCTCTAGCTGGAGTGATAGTCATTCCATTCCATACCATATCTATATTTTTACTTCTTAAATCAAAGATTATAGCGTCCCATTCACAAGGTTTAAATCTTGCCTCTACTCCCATTCTCTTTGCTACTTCTTTTGCTAAATCTATATCAAATCCAACTATCTCTCCACTTTCATCTCTATATCCCATAGGAGCAAAAGTGGCATCTAATCCAACTATAAAATATCCTTTTTCCTTTACAGTTTCTAAAGACTTATCTGCCCCAAAAGAACTAACAAATACACACACCATTAAAACTAGACTCATTAAAAATTTTTTCATATCGTTTCCTCCTAAAATGTTAATATTTTTCAAATAAAAAAGCCATCTGTTTTTATCCAGATGGCTTTACCTAATTATGAAATCATTTTTGTTTTACCATCATAGATACTCTCTTAAATTGCACGTCAATCAGAGTCTGTATCTATGAAACAATTTTCACAAAACAAACTCTCTACCTATGATGGTGATGATGTATTGTTGCTAAATTTAATAAAACAAAATTTACTTTCATAATAATCCCCTTTGAAAATTTTTTTATATTTTTTATGATACACCTATATCATAATTTTGTCAAGCTTTTTTTATCTAAAGTTAATTTCTCCATTTTCTAATGAATCTACAACAGCTAAAGATTCTACTCTTATTCCTTGCTCTTGTAACATTTTTTCTCCACCTTGGAAACCTTTAGTTACAGCTATTCCTGCTCCCATTACTTGAGCCCCAGCCATTTCTACTAACTCCTTTAATCCCAATACAGCGTTTCCCATAGCTAAGAAATCATCTATAATTAAAACTTTATCTTCAGGTTTTAAAAACTCTTTTCCTACACAGATAGTATAGTCTTGATTTTTTGTAAAAGAAAAAACTGTTGTAGTATAAAAGTCTGACATTGTAGAAGGTACTTTCTTCTTTGCAAATACCAATGGTACATGAAAAGCATAAGCAGCTGCTAATCCAATTGCAATCCCTGATGCCTCTATAGTAAGAATTTTATTAATTTCTACTCCTTCAAATCTTCTTTTAAATTCCTCTCCCATTTTCATCATAAGAACAGGATCAATTTGATGATTTAAAAAACTATCAACTTTTAATATCTTTGAACCAATAGTTTTTCCATTATTTAAGATATAATCTTTTAATAATTCCATTTTAAAATAAGCCTCCAATATTTAACTCATAAATTTATGATATTTTTATATTATATCATAAATTCCAATTATTTTGAATACATTTTCCAGAATAATTTTTCACTTGTAATAGGTAGGCTTCTAACTCTTGCCTTTGTTGCCTTATAAACAGCATCAGCTATAGCTGGAGCAGCTGTATTTATTACAACCTCTCCTATAGATTTAGCTCCAAAAGGTCCTGTTGGCTCATTTGAATGACTAAATATTACATTAACTTTTGGTCCAATATCCTTTCTTGAAGGAATTTTATATTGCATTAAAGTATCTTGTAAAAGTTTTCCTTTACTATCAATAGTAACCTCTTCAGTAAGAGCAAGACCTATTCCTTGTGCTATTCCACCCTCTACTTGTACTCTTGCTAAAGCTGGGTTGATAGGAGTTCCACAGTCAGCTACTGATAAGAAATCTACTACCTCTACTTCTCCAGTAAGAGTATCTACTTCTACTTCAGCAAAACTTGCTATAAATGGAGGTGGTGAAGTTTGTCCTCCCCAAGTTCCTGTAGTTGTAATTTGATTTTGTCCTTCAAAAGATACACTTCTAATTCCTATCTCTTTTAGTGTAAGAGTAGTTCCATCTTTTGCTTCAACATACTCTCCCTTATATTCCACTTCATCTTCAGCTTTATTCATTAATTTAGCCGCAGCCTTAACTATCTCTTTTTTCATTTTTTCACAAGCTATGATTACAGCGTTTCCTGTTACATAAGTTCCACTTGATGCATATGCTCCTGGATCATATGGTGATGTATCTGTATCTGCTGTATTAACTATTATTTTCTCCATTGGCACTTCTAAAACTTCAGCAGCCATTTGAGTTAGAACAGTATCACAACCTTGTCCCATGTCAGTAACTCCTAACATCACAGTGAAATCTCCACTGTCATGGAATTTTACTGTAGCAGAACCTGTATCTACTCCAGCTATTCCAGAACCTTGCATAGTTACCGCCATTCCAGAGGCTCTCACTTTTCCATTACCCATATCTACTACTTCTCTATTTTTCCAATTGAAAGCTTCTTTTCCTATCTCTATACACTTTTTGATATCTCCACTTACAGTTTCAGATTGGTCTACTAAGTTTTTCATTCTTACTTCAGTAGGGTCTAATCCTAATTTATGTGCTAACTCATTTACAGCTGATTCCACAGCAAATGTTCCTTGAGTAGCTCCATATCCTCTGAAAGCTCCTCCTACCATTGTATTTGAGTAAACTATATCAGCTTTACATCTCATTGGTATCTTAGCATATAGTGGGAATGTTTTATACACAACTAGAGCTGTAACTGTTGGAGCATGTTCTCCATATGCTCCTGTATTTGATAATACATTTATATCAATAGCTTTAATATTTCCCTCTTTATCTGAACCGATTTTTACAGTAAGTCTCATAGCATGTCTAGTATTAGAATATGCTTGAGTTTCCTTTCTTGTATAGATTATTTTAGATGGTTTTCCAGTTTTTAATGTAACAAAAGCTGGGTATATTTCACAAACAGAAGTTTGTTTTCCTCCAAATCCTCCACCTAATTTTGGTTTAATTACTCTTATTTTACTACTAGGATACTCTAGAGCTCTAGCTAAATGTCTTCTTACATGGAAAGGAATCTGTGTAGAAGATATTACAGTAAGTCTTCCATATACATCAAAATATGCTGCTGATCTATAAGTTTCCATCATAGCATGGATTTGTGGTTGAGTATAATATGTATTTTCTAATATTACATCACTCTCTTCAAATCCTTTATCTACATCTCCTTTTACTTGTAAATAAGAAGATGCTAAGTTTCTTGTATTATCATAACCTATATTGTCATAGTTTGTATGAGCTTTTTCTCTATGAACTAATATAGAAGAGTCTAGTGCTTTTTCATAATCTACTACTGCCTCTAAAACTTCATACTCAACTTTTATAAGTTTCATGGCTTTCTCAACAGTTTGTTCATCTACTCCAGCAACTATAGCAACTGGATCTCCTACATATCTTACATACTCATCTAATATTTTTCTATCATATGGAGATGGCTCTGGATAAGATTGTCCAGCTAATGTAAACATAGTTTGAGGTACATCTTTATATGTATATATAGCTTCTATTCCAGGTACTTTTTCAGCTATTGTAGTATCTATATTTTTTATTCTAGCATAGGCATGAGGCGATCTTAAAAGTTTAATTATTAAATACTCTTGATTTGCAACTAAGTCATCTGTGTAGAATGGTTTTCCAGTTATTAATCCTATTCCATCTACTTTTTTCATCTCTTTATTTACAAATTTCATTATTTTTTCTCAGCCTCCATAAAGTTTTTTATAGCTCTAAGTTGTGAAACATATCCACTACATCTACAAAGATTTCCATTTAAATAGTGAAGTATCTCTTCATCAGTAGGATTTTCATACTCTTTCATAAGAGCAAGTACTGTCAAAGTGAATCCAGGTGCACAGAATCCACATTGCTCTGCTCCTTCAGCTGCCATAAACTCAGCAAATCTTTCAGCTTCTCTTTGACACCCTTCAATAGTTGTTACATTTTTCCCTTGAGCTCTTACAGCTAGTGTACTACAAGATAATACAGGTTTATCATCTACAAGAACTGTGCAAAGACCACAAGAACCAGTATCACAACCTCTTTTTACACTTAAATATCCTAATTTTCTTAATACATCTAATAAATATTCATCAGCAGAGATCACTATCTCTCTTTTTCTTCCGTTTACATTAAGAGTTAAAAGCACTTATAATACCTCCTTGATTGCTCTTTTTAATAAGTTTTTAGAAACAGCTCTTCTATACTCTCCTGTTCCTCTCATATTACTTCCAAAAGTAACCTCTTCACTCATAGCCTCACAAGCTTTATCTATAATCTCATCAGTTATCTCATTGTTGTTTAAAATTTCCATTGCTTTATAAGATAGCACAGCTTTTCCAGGTCTTACTCCAATAGCAACTCTTATTCCAGCTTCTGTCTTAGTTACACAAGTATTAGTTATAGCATAATCTGTTTTACTTTTTCTAATACTTTGGAAAGCTCCTCTTCCAGATTTTTTCACTTTTACTTCTACTAAAATATCTCTTCTAAGTCCCTCTTCTTTTAAGTAGTCCTCTAATGAGATTTCACCACCATTATAAAGTACAACTATAGCTCCCATAGCAAGTAAAGTAGGAATTAAATCTGAAAATCCATATTTAGAGAATACAGTAGCTCCTACTGTAACATTAGTTCTAAATTGTACTCCTATTATTCCTCTTACACATTTGTCTAAAATTCCATCAAATATATTTTGAGTAATTTTATTAGTTTCTAAATCTCTAAAACTAGTTATTGCCCCAATATGAACATATTCTCCCTCTTCTCTGATGTAATTAAGAGAAAGATTTGACAAGTCAATAGCCGTATTGTAGGCAACATTCCCTATTCTTAAATAAGAAGTCCCTCCTAATATGATATTTTTTTTGTTTTTTAACAATTCATTATAAGCTTCCTCTAATGATGTAACAGCTAAATAATTCTTAAAACTAAACAAAGCTGACCTCCTAATATTTATAATTTTTATATTTATAATTTTTTATAACTACACTGAATAACTTAAATTATATCTTATTTTTCAAGCAAATTATTTGTTCTAATTGATTAAATGATTAATAGGATTAATAGAGTAATTTTTATCCTGTATGATAAATAAAGTGATTTGATAAGTTAAAAATATATGTCTGTAATTTTTCATACCTACAGATACAATATAATGATTTTAGAAAGGATTTTTTAGATAGTATTTTGTTGCTTTGATAATCAAAGACAAAATTTTTTTCACTTTTCCTCCTAAAACTTTATATCTCTTTTAAATTTAGTTAGGAGCAAAACAAGTGAAATAAATTTGAATAAAAATTATTCAAATTCATTTTTTACTCATAGCGGCTTGTTATAGTGGCAACCCGTAGAAACTCCTGACCATATTACAGGGATATATGAGATATTATTTATAAACTATTTATTTTCAAATACTTTTAATATTATAATTTTGCTTTTTGCACTTAAAACACACTTTTAAATTTTTTTGATATTTTTTAAAAATTTAAACATGCTCATTTATTTCTAATATATCATAGATTATACAATAATTCAACCATTTTTTATAACATAAAATTTAATTTTTTCCATTTAAAGATTACAAACTATTATAAATTAAAGTTTTTTAAAAAAATAAAGAGGAAATTTTTTTGTTATTACTATCACATAATTTGAACAAAACTTTTCCTCTTTGTATATATTATATTATTTTTATAATTTTGCTGTATTTTCTATAATTTTTACAATTAAGTCCCTTGCTTTTTCCATTGATTGAACAGAAATATATTCAAATTTTCCGTGGAAGTTATGTCCCCCTGTAAATAGATTTGGACATGGAAGCCCTTTATATGAAAGTCTAGCTCCATCAGTTCCACCTCTTATAGGTCTAATATGAGGCTCTATTCCTAATTCCTCCATTGATTTTTTAGCTAAATCAATTACATACATTACTGGCTCAATTTTTTCTCTCATATTATAATAGCTATCTTTTACTTCTATCTCTATACAAGCATCTTTATATTTTAATTGAAGATACATTACAGCAGCTTTTATAAGATTCTTTTTCTCATTAAATTTTTTCATTGAGTGGTCTCTTATGATATAGTTCATTGTTGTATCCTCAACAGTTCCCTTCATATCATTTAATAAGAAAAATCCCTCATAATTTTCTGTGTGTTCAGGTCTTTGCTCTGGTGGTAACATAGAGTTTAATTCCATAGCTATCATTATAGAATTAATCATACTATTTTTTGCTGTTCCAGGGTGTATATCTCTTCCCTTTATTTTGATTACAGCTGAGGCAGCATTAAAGTTTTCATACTCTAACTCTCCTAGCTCCCCACCATCTACTGTATAAGCAAATTTACAATTAAATTTTTCTACATCAAAGAAGTTAGCTCCTCTTCCTATCTCCTCATCTGGTGTAAACCCTATTTTTATCTCTCCATGTTTTATCTCTGGATGCTCTTTTAAATATTTTATAGCTTCAATTATCTCTACAATACCAGCTTTATCATCTGCACCTAATAATGTTTTTCCATCTGTAACTATTAAATCTTGCCCTATGTAATTATTCATATGTGAAAAATCTTTTGGAGATAAAATAATATTTAATTCCTTATTTAAAACAATATCTCCACCTTCATATTTTACAATTCTTGGATTAACTCCTATTCCATTATAAGTAGGTGCTGTATCCATATGAGCTATAAATCCTATTGATGGAATCTTTTCAGTACAATTAGCTGGAAGAGTTGCCATAATATAACAATTTTCATCTAAAGAGATATCTTCTAAACCTAACTCTTTTAAATCCTCTACTATGACTTTTCCTAAATCCCATTGTATATCACTACTTGGACATTGAAGATTTTCTGGATTTGAATCAGTTGCAATCTTTACATATTTTAAAAATCTGTTAATCATTGTATTCCCCCCATATGTATGATAACTCTATTGTAAAACTTTTATCAATTTTTTTCAACTATTTATATATTTTCTTTTTTCATACCCTCTTCTAACTCTTTAAGATGTTTTAACTCCATCTTTATAAATATAAATGTAAGAACAGTTGCTATAAAGTCAGCTGTTGGTCCAGCAAACCAGATTCCCTTTACTCCAAATAACTTTGACATTATTAAAATACAAGGGATAAGAACTATAATCTGTCTAGTAAGACTCATAAAGAAACTCATCTTAGGTTTTCCAATAGCTTGGAAATAGATAGAAGCTATTATTTGGAATCCAACTATTGGCAACATAAAAGTTTGTATTTTAAGCCCAACTGAAGCTATTCTTACCAACTCTTTCTCTTGTGTGAAAATATTAATAAAATATTTTGATAAAAATTGAATTGCTAGAAAATCTATTACACATAAAACTGTAGCAGCAAATATAGCTTTAAAAAGAGCCTCTTTAACTCTTGGATATAATCTAGCTCCATAGTTATAACCTAAAATTGGTTGTAATCCTTGGTTTATTCCAAAAATTGGCATAGAGATAAAAGTAATTACTGCTTGAACTATTGCCATTGCTCCTATTCCCGCATCTCCACCATAGATTTTCAATGTGCTATTATAAGTATAGTTTACTATACTAGCTCCCATCTGTATTGCAAAAGGAGCACTTCCTAAAGAAGCTATACTTTTTATTTTCTCAAAGTTTAACTTTAAATTTTTAACATATAATTTCATTCCACTAAATTTTGAAGTAAAATAATATATAGCCCAAATTCCTGAAACATATTGAGATATAATAGTAGCCCAAGCTGCCCCTCTTACTCCCATTTTTAAATAGAATATAAATATAGGATCTAATACTATATTAGTAATTGCTCCTATAAGTAGAGTTGCCATTGCCATTTTGGGATTTCCATCTGAACGAATAGAAGCGTTAGCTACATATCCAACAACAGCCGCTGGAAAACCAAAAGCTAGAATTTTTAAGTATTGAGCGGCATATATACCTGTTTTATCACTTCCACCTAAAATACTAACTAACCACTCTAATTTCCATAAAACAAGAACCATTAGAACCAATGAAACAATAAATCCAAAAAATATAGCTGTTCCTAAAAATCTCTCTGCTTCCTCTTTTTTCTTTCTTCCTAAGTTTAAAGAGGCATTAGTAGCAGAACCAAGACCAATCAATATAGAAAAACCAAATACAAATATTACAATAGGGAAAACTATTCCCACTCCTGCTATTGCTATATGCCCTACTTTTTCAATATTTCCAATATAAATTCTATCTACAATATTGTATAAGGCATTAACTAACATACCTATTATTGCAGGTAGAGAAAACTGAATCAAAAGCTTTGTAATTTTTTCAGTCCCCATAAGTTGATGTTTTTTTTCCATTTAATCACTCCTCGTATAATATTTATATAATAATTTACTAATTACTAATCTATTTT
>OGUD01000555.1_pt1 | contig 30507 bp, 28 predicted proteins | sample 1573671 | NCBI WGS metagenome assembly OGUD01 (sample SAMEA2582065, study PRJEB24529) | metagenome | biome: Human gut stool | place: China | collected 2011 | reverse complement strand
ATGCCACTCTGATGAGTGGCTAATCAATTGATAGTACGCACTATGGTGCGTTTACATAGTTAAGGATAAGGTTGCACAACAAACTAAAGTCCAATAACTACTCGGAATTAACTGTAGTAAATGTGGCAGATATATGGAGAGAAAGTGACGTGTGGTACCAAGGGAGGTCTCGTCAGCGGAAAGAAACAAAGTATGAAATCCGTCAGTAACAACGAATGGCGAGAAGTCAGCAGAGGTCATGGTAAACCGATGGTTGCAAACATCGGCGAAGGACTGAACTTTAGGAGATACAAGCTAATGAATGTAACTGAAAGTAGATTTAAGAATAGACAACTTCATATGGAAGACTATCTGCAAATGGTATCTGCGGAACAGAAAGAGTATGCAGAAGTGTTCGACTACTCTAAGATTACTGAAAAGAGCGGTGTCATCACAGACTATTGGACGAACAATCTTTTGGATTTGATTTTGCGAAAGGAGAATCTTAATGGAGCCTATAAGCAAGTCAAAAGAAACAAGGGAAAAGGCGGAATCGATGGTATGCAGGTAGATGAACTTCTGCCCTTTCTAAGAGAAAACCAAGAAACCCTAATCCAAGAGATAAGGGAAGGCAAATATAAGCCGAACCCCGTTCGAAGGGTAGAAATACCCAAAGAAACAAAAGGCGAGTTTCGAAAGCTGGGAGTACCTACGGTTGTCGATAGAGTCATTCAACAGGCAATTGCACAGGAACTCTCGCCAATCTTTGAGGAGCAATTTTCAGAGAACAGTTTTGGTTTTAGACCGAAAAGAGGAGCACACGATGCTCTTAGACAATGCCAAAAGAATGTAAATGATGGCTATGTGTATGTAGTGGATATGGATTTGGAGAAGTTCTTTGATACCGTATGTCAGAGTAAGCTAATTGAGGTATTGTCACGAACTATCAAGGACGGCAGAGTGATTTCACTGATACACAAATATCTGAATGCTGGGGTTATAGCAAACGGAAAGTTTGAGCGTACAGAAGTCGGAATGCCACAAGGAGGACCATTGAGTCCGTTGCTCAGTAACATAATGCTAAACGAGTTGGACAAGGAACTGGAACGCAGAGGGCATAGATTTGTCCGTTACGCAGATGACTGTATGATTTTCTGTAAGAGCAGAAAGAGTGCGGAAAGAACCTTGAAGAACATCATTCCGTTTATTGAAGGAACGCTTTTCCTAAAGGTGAACAGGAAGAAAACAGAAGTGGCTCACATCAGCAAAGTCAAGTATCTCGGTTATACCTTTTATAGATACAAAGGCAAATGCAGATTCAGAGTACATCAAAAGTCAGTAGTCAAGATGAGAAATAAAATCAGAGAGCTTACTGATAGGAACAAAGGCATGAACAATGCAGAACGGGAAAGGAAATACCAAGAGTATGTGCGAGGATGGGTAGAATACTTTAGACTTGCAGATATGAAAGGACTTCTCAAAACAACGGATGAATGGGCAAGGCGTAGAATCCGGGCGGTCTATTGGAAACAATGGAAGAAAATCAAAACAAAGTATCGAATGCTGAAAGCATTAGGAATGGAACATTGGAGAGCCAAAGAACTCGCTTGTAGCAGAAAAGGTTACTGGAGAATGGCGAAAGTCTTGAACCAAATCTTTTCAAAGAAAATAATAGCCAAGCTAGGTTATACATCCATGCTTGACTATTATCTAGTAGTTTGTGAAAACTAAGGAACCGCCTAGTACTGAACGGTATGCTAGGTGGTGTGAGAGGTCGGCTAATCAATTAATGATTAGCCTCCTACTCGATTGAGTGTTTACAAGAAGCGGATAGAAAGGGGAAATTGGATGTGAGAAAATTGAGAAAAAAGATCAGTTAAAAACGGAAATAATACTAAATGAAAAAGTTTTATATTTGGTCTGTATTATTTGGGTAGAAAGTGTGATATACTGTAACAGTATATATTCAGATGATTAAGGGAGGTTAGAAATGAGCTTGATTTCCAATATAGATATAAAAACATTTCGAGGTATTCGTTCACTAAGATTAGATGATTTGGCACAAATTAATGTGCTGACGGGAAACAATAATTGCGGAAAAACGAGTATTTTAGAAATTATTGAGAGTTTTGCATCACCCGAAAGCTTTATGACTTGGCGTTCTTTGATTAGAAGAGATGGTGGGAGAATAATATTTGATGGAATTTCATATTATGAGGGATTTTATGATTTGTTTGACGTGAATTCTACTGATAAAGAAATTGAATATACAATGACTATGGAAGGAAAAACTACAAAAGTTCTATTATCCGCAGAAGAAGTAGAAGAAGAATTAACAGAATCACAGTATTATGAAATAATGGATTTTGTAAAAAATGAGGAAATATCAGATGATTCGTTACACATAGTCTCCAAGTTGGAAATGAAAATTGAGGTTGATGGCAAACATGTAGCTCAAGATTCTATTTATGAAGAGCAATTACGTTTTTATCCACGTGACAGAGTGAGACAGAGAAAAAATATTGTATACATTTCTCCTTTTCGCCATACAGAAGGGATGCTGTTTTTAGGAGATGTTCTTAATATTCCTGATTTATATGAAGAAATGTTAGGTGTTCTAAAAGAATTTGATGAGAATATTTTAAGTATTAATTATAGCAATGATGATGGGAAAAGAAGAGGGGTATATAAAATTTTATCCAAATCACAAAAAAAAGCATTACCGTTGAATGTGTATGGGGATGGCATGAAAAAAGCGATATTGCTTATGAGTGCAGTTATAAAGGCTGAAAATGGAATTTTGTTATTAGATGAATTTGAGACTGCAATTCATACATCAGCAATGGATAAGGTGTTTAGATGGATACTAGAAACTTGTAAGAAACTTAATGTTCAGGTATTTATGACTTCACATAGTAAAGAAGCTATCGAGAAAATTTTAAAGTGTGCACCAAATTTAAAAAGTGATATTGCAGTATATACAATTTATAAAGATGAAAGTGGTTCATCAGTAAGAAGATTAACAGCGGAGAAAGCGATTGAGGTGCAAGATGAAATGAGATTGGAGTTGCGATAGGATGAAAAGCATTATTTTGTGTGAAGGATCTACAGACTTTGTTTTACTACAATACTTTATGCGAAAGGTATACAAATGGCAAGATAAAAAAACAGGAGAAGCTCCAATGGGAAAAAAGATAAAACCTATTCGGACATTGTCAAAAGGAATTGATAAATTAAGTATTGGGGGATGTGGTGGCTCTAGTGGTATTTTGCCAGGAATGGATTATATAATGGAATTCAATTCACTTGCTGCTGAAGGAGAAGAATACGATAAGGTTGTCATAATCACAGATAGAGATGAAGAAACAACAGAGTCGGAATATATAAAAGGTATAGAAAGGATTTTGAGAGATAGACAAATTATTTCATCAGAAAATATCTGTAATAATAAATGGATTAAATGCATTTATAAAAATGGACATGGGAAAGAGCGTATCCTTTTTATATTGCTACTTGTAATTCCGTTTGAGACAACAGGAGCTATGGAAACATTTTTGCTTAACTGTATTTCGCAAAAAGAGGAGTATGATGCAAAAATTATACGAAAAAGTAAAGAATTTGTTAATAGTGTGGATAAAGAAAATAGATATTTGTCTAAACGGAGGTATATTACAAAAGCTGAATTTGACGTGTATTTTTCTATTAGAACATCTGCTGATCAGTTTATTGAAAGACAGAATATATTGAAAAATATAGAGTGGGAAAACTATGTGAAGATACAGGAAGATTTCAAAAAACTTGAAAAACTTTCTGATTAGTAGTTGATAAATTATACAAATATTTATATAAAGTGGAGAGAAGAAAGAAAATAGAAAAAGATGTAAGGATGCGTAGATGCGCATCCTTGTTGTATTTTTATGGACGATTGTAAAAAAATCTTTTTGTCTCGCCACCTCAAGACCTGACTAGAGTAGATAATCAGATATCCGAGACCATTTCTTGCCGCCAGAAATTCTCCGATAATGACACCTACAAGACATAGACCGATATTGACTTTCATGTTGCTGATGATAGCGGGAATGGAGCTTGGCAGTACTACTTTCATCAGTGCATGGAATTTGTTCCCATGGAGCGTGTAGATCAGTTTGATTTTTTCTTTGTCAGCATTGATAAATGTTGTGTATAGGTTCAGGATGCTCCCGAAAATTGCGACAGACATACCAGCGACAATGATTGTAGTGCGAGTTGCACCGAGCCACACAATTAAAAGAGGTGCAAGCGCAGATTTTGGCAGACTGTTTAAAACGACAAGAAACGGTTCTAATATTTCGGAGAGTTTTGGACTGAACCATAAAAGAATTGTCACAAGAAGACTGCACAAAATGACGAGAAAAAAGCTGACAAGTGTCTCGTAAAGTGTGACTGTGATGTGCAGAAAAATACTTTTATCACAGACCATAGACCAAAAACAGGCTGCCACTTTTGAAGGACTGCTGAAAATAAAGGAATCAATAAATCCTTTTGAGGCAGTGAATTCCCAAATTCCCAAAAACAAGATGAGAATGAGAAAACGGGAACTGTGAACAATGCGCTTATGCTGTCTCTTTTTTTGCAGAAAATTTTGTTGGGAGACAGAAGTCTCACTCATTGCGGTTCAACTCCTTCCAAATGAGATTAAAATAGGTTTTGAATTCGGGTGCATTTCGTCTGTGGAGCGGCGTGTCTTCTTCGAGAGAGAAGGACAAAGGGATTGTCTGTTGTACGGTGGCAGGTCTTTCGGAGAGAACGATTACCCGGTCTCCCAGGCTGATTGCCTCGGAAAGATCATGTGTGACGAGGATGGCTGTTTTTTGTTCTTTTTTGATAATCTGTCCAATGTCATCTCCTACAGTGAGCCGAGTCTGATAATCAAGAGCTGAGAAGGGCTCATCTAATAGAAGAAGATCCGGTTCCAACACGAGAGTACGGATTAAAGCAGCGCGCTGTCTCATGCCTCCGGACAGTTCAGATGGTCTTGCGTTTGCGAAAGATTCCAGACCATATTGTTCCAACAACTGATGTGCTTTTCTGCGTGTGCGGGCGGTGAGCATATGCTGGATTTCTAAACCTAGAATGACATTGTTATAAATCGTTCGCCATTCAAACAGATGATCTCTTTGTAACATGTATCCAATATTTGTAGTGCTTTCTTTTAATTGTTTTCCATTGATTAGTATTGTTCCGCTTTCCGGAACGAGCAATCCTGCAATGAGTGACAGCAACGTGGATTTTCCACAGCCTGAAGGACCGACAATGCTTATGAATTCCCCCTTTTTCAGGAAGAAAGAAAGGTCTTTTAGTGCAGGTGTTTCTCCTTCTGTATTATGATAAGAATGACTGATGTTTTTCAGTTCAAGAACATGTTCCATAATGCGCCTCCATTTCATATATATCTATTTTATGTGAAAAGGGGAAAAGGGTGCTTGCTAGAAGTAAGAGAAAATAGTATAATCAAGCCTGTGAGGTTACGTGGAAAAGGTGAAAAAGATGAATTATCAAAAAGAACTGGAAAAGCTGATTGTAAAGCTTGAAAAAGAAGAAAAAGTGCCGAGGCTTTTGCTGCACAGCTGCTGTGCACCATGTAGCAGTTATGTCTTAGAGTATTTGAGCAATTATTTTGACATTACTGTTTTCTATTATAATCCTAATATTTTTCCGGAAAGTGAATATACAAAAAGGATTTTAGAACAGCAGATGCTGATCGGAGAGATGAAAGGAAAGCATCCAATCTCTTTTGTTGCGGGCAATTATGACAGGGAGAAGTTTTATGAGCTCGCAAAAGGCTTGGAACACTTGAAAGAAGGCGGAGAGCGGTGTTTTAAGTGCTATGCGCTCCGATTGGAAGAGACAGCGAGAATGGCAAAGGAAGCGGAATTTGATTACTTTACGACGACGCTTACAATCAGTCCAATGAAAAATGCGGAAAAGCTGAATACGATTGGCGCAAAAATAGGTGAAAAATATGGCGTGAAGTATTTACAGTCAGATTTTAAAAAGAAGAATGGATACAAACGTTCCATTGAGCTTTCCAATGAATTTGGACTTTACAGACAAGATTACTGTGGGTGCGAGTTTTCTGTCAGAGACAGGAAACAAGAAAGCACCGGAATCAAGAAAAAATAAACGAAAGAAGGGGACAATATGGCACAGTTATGGGGCGGTCGTTTTACAAAGGAGACGGATCAGCTGGTTTACAATTTCAATGCATCGATTTCGTTTGATCAGAAATTCTATGCACAGGATATGAGAGGAAGTATTGCGCATGTGAAGATGCTCGCAAAACAAGGGATTTTGACCGAGGATGAGCGAGATCAGATCATTGCGGGAATCGAAGGGATTTTGAGTGATGTGGAACGAGGCGTACTTGAAATTTCGGATAAATATGAGGATATTCACAGCTTTGTGGAGGCAACACTTATTGATCGTATTGGAGAACCGGGCAAGAAACTGCATACAGGAAGAAGCCGGAATGATCAGGTTGCACTGGATATGAAACTGTACACAAGGGATGAGATTCAGGTGTTGGATGGACTTTTAAAAGAATTACTGGAAGTTCTTCTTCATATCATGGAAGAAAACACCGAGACATTTATGCCGGGATTCACACATCTTCAAAAAGCACAGCCGATTACACTTGCGCATCATATGGGGGCATATTTTGAGATGTTCCGACGTGATCGTTCCAAACTATACGATATTTACCAAAGGATGAATTATTGTCCGCTTGGTTCGGGAGCACTCGCCGGAACGACATACCCTCTTGACAGAGAGTATACTGCCGAACTTTTGGGATTTGCCGGACCTACATTGAACAGCATGGATTCTGTTGCGGACAGAGATTATGTAATTGAGTTAATGTCAGCATTGTCCACAATCATGATGCATTTGAGCCGTTTTTCGGAAGAGGTGATTATTTGGAATTCGAACGAATATCAGTTTGTGGATATTGATGATGCCTACAGTACGGGAAGCAGCATTATGCCACAGAAAAAGAATCCGGATATCGCAGAATTGGTTCGAGGAAAGACAGGACGTGTCTATGGGGCATTAATGTCGATTTTGACAACGATGAAAGGAATTCCGCTTGCTTATAATAAAGATATGCAGGAAGATAAAGAGTTGGCATTTGATGCGATTGACACAGCAAAAGGATGCCTTGCATTGTTTACAGGGATGCTTCGAACGATGAAATTCCGCAAGGAGAATATGGAAAACAGTGCAAAGAATGGGTTTACCAATGCGACAGATGCAGCGGACTATCTGGTAAATCATGGTGTTGCATTCCGCGATGCACACGGAATTGTAGGACAGCTTGTGCTGTACTGCCTGGAAAAGGATATCGCGTTGGATGACATGACACTAGAAGAATTTAAGGCGATTTCACCGGTTTTTGAGGCGGATATCTATGAGGCAATCAGCATGGAGACATGCGTCAATAAACGTATGACGATTGGCGCGCCTGGAAAAGAAGCGATGGAAAAGGTAATTGCCATCTATGCAAAATATTTGCAGGAATGCGAAAAAACACTTGCATAATCAATTAAAATGCGATAGTATATTTCGAGTAAACACATTTGTTTGCGTGAGAAAGACTTTTGGAAATGAGGAGATAATTATGGAACAGAAATTGAGAGTTGGAATTTTAGGAGCAACAGGTATGGTTGGACAACGTTTTATTTCTCTGTTGGAAAATCATCCGTGGTATGAAGTCGTGACAGTGGCAGCGAGCCCGAGATCAGCAGGAAAGACTTACGAAGAAGCGGTTGGGGATCGTTGGAAAATGAAGACACCAATGCCGGAGGCAGTGAAAAAATTAGTTGTTGCCAATGTAAATGAAGTAGAGAAAGTGGCTGCAGATGTTGACTTTGTGTTCAGTGCGGTGGATATGACAAAAGAAGAGATCAAAGCGATTGAAGATGCATATGCAAAGACAGAGACACCGGTTGTTTCAAACAATAGTGCGCACCGTTGGACAAAGGATGTGCCGATGGTAGTTCCAGAGATTAATCCAGAACATTTTGAAGTAATAGAAGCTCAGAAAAAACGTCTTGGAACAGAAAGAGGATTTGTGGCGGTAAAACCAAACTGTTCGATTCAAAGCTATGCTCCGGTTCTGACAGCATGGAAAGAATTTGAGCCGACAGAAGTAGTGGCAACTACATATCAGGCAATCTCAGGGGCAGGAAAGACATTCAAAGACTGGCCAGAGATGGTAGAAAATATTATTCCGTTTATCGGTGGTGAAGAAGAAAAAAGTGAACAAGAACCACTTCGTATCTGGGGAAAAGTAGTTGATGGAGAGATTGTAAAAGCGGATGGACCGGTAATTACAACTCAGTGTATCCGCGTACCGGTTTTGGACGGACATACAGCAGCTGTATTTGTGAGATTTGCAAAGAAGCCAACGAAAGAGCAGCTGATTGAAAAGCTTGTGAACTTTAAGGGACTGCCGCAGGAATTGGAGCTTCCAAGTGCGCCGAAGCAGTTTATTCAATACTTAGAGGAAGATAATCGTCCACAGGTACAATTGGATGTCAATTTTGAAAATGGTATGGGAATTTCGGTAGGACGTTTGAGAGAAGACAGTGTATACGATTTTAAATTTGTCGGACTTTCTCATAACACAGTACGTGGCGCAGCAGGTGGTGCAATCCTCTGTGCAGAGACACTGACTGCAAAAGGATATATCAAAGCAAAATAAATAAAAATAACATTTGGCGGGGAAGAAGGTTCTTCCCTGCCTTGTTTCTCTTTTTATCCACGGGAGAGGCATTGACGGCAGAGAAAGGAAACCAGGATGGGAAAATCAGTATACATAGCGGAGAAGCCAAGCGTGGCACAGGAATTCGCAAAAGCATTAAAATTGAATACGAGAAAAAAAGACGGATATCTGGAATCTGATGAGGCGATTGTCACATGGTGTGTTGGACATCTTGTGACAATGAGTTATCCGGAGGTGTATGATGAGAAATATAAAAGATGGAGTCTTGAGACGTTGCCGTTTATGCCAAAAGAGTTCAAATACGAGGTGATTCCGAACGTAAAAAAGCAGTTCCAAATTGTGAGTGGCGTGTTGAATCGACAGGATGTGGATACGATTTATGTGTGCACTGACTCCGGGCGTGAGGGGGAATATATTTACCGTCTGGTGGAACAGATGGCAGAGGTGAAAGGAAAGAAAAGAAAACGTGTGTGGATTGATTCCCAGACAGAAGAAGAGATTCTTCGTGGAATCCGTGAAGCGAAAGATCTGGAGGAATATGATAACTTATCCGCATCAGCGTATCTGCGGGCAAAAGAAGATTACCTGATGGGAATTAATTTCTCTAGACTTCTGACGCTGAAATACGGCAATAGTATCTCAAATTATCTTGGTCACAAATACACAGTCCTTTCTGTCGGGCGTGTTATGACATGCGTACTCGGTATGGTAGTGAGAAGAGAGCGGGAAATTCGGGAATTTGTAAAGACGCCGTTTTACAGAGTGCTCAGCAGCATTTCACTGGAAGAAAAGAATTTTGATGGTGAATGGAAGGCAGTGAAGGGTTCTAAATATTTTGAGTCATTGGATCTTTATAAGGAAAATGGCTTTAAAGAGAAGGTGAAGGCAGAAGAACTGATTGCCTATTTAAGCGATGGAGAACCGCTTACTTGCACAGTCACTGCAATTGAAAAAAAGAAAGAAAAAAAGAATCCGCCACTCCTTTATAATCTGGCAGAGCTTCAGAATGAATGTTCCAAACGATTTAAGATCAGTCCGGATGAGACACTTCGGATCGTCCAGGAACTGTATGAAAAGAAACTGGTGACGTATCCGAGAACGGATGCCAGAGTGCTTTCGACAGCAGTGGCAAAAGAGATTCACAAAAATCTGAACGGTCTGTCCAAATATGATATGGCATCTCCTTATCTGAAAGATATTGTTGCGTTTGGAAGTCATAAAGGCTTAGAAAAAACAAGGTATGTCAATGACAAGCAGATCACAGATCACTATGCAATCATACCGACCGGTCAGGGGCTGCAGGCATTGAATAGTGTATCACATACTGCAAGGCAGGTATACGACACGATTGTCAGAAGGTTTTTGAGTATTTTCTATCCTCCGGCTGTTTATCAGAAAGTCAGTATTACAACCAAGATCAAAGAGGAAAGCTTTTTCTCCAATTTCAAGGTTTTGGCAGAGGAAGGATATCTGAAAGTGGTCGGGACCGGAAATGCGGGTAAACAGGATTCGGAAAGTGACATGGACATGAACTTTTTTGAACTGCTTCAGACAGTGAAAAAAGGAACGGTGTTACCGGTAAAGGAATTGACAATCAAAGAAGGAGAGACTTCGCCACCGAAGAGATACAATTCGGGGTCGATTATTCTTGCGATGGAGAATGCGGGGCAGCTCATTGAAGATGAGGATTTGCGCGCCCAGATTAAAGGAAGTGGTATCGGAACGAGTGCAACCAGGGCAGAGATTCTGAAAAAGCTGATTCATATTAAATATTTGATGTTAAATAAAAAAACACAGATCATTACACCGACGCTGCTTGGAGAAATGGTTTTTGATGTAGTGGAACATTCAATCCGCTCACTTTTGAACCCGGAACTTACTGCAAGTTGGGAAAAAGGACTCACCTATGTGGCAGACGGCGAGATTACATCGGATGAGTATATGATGAAGCTGGAACATTTTATTAACAGTCGTACGCAAGGTGTTTTGCGGTTGAGTAATCAGTATCAGCTGAGAGGCTGTTACGATAAGGCGGCAATATTTTATAAAAAAGAAAAACAGACAAAGAAGGGGTAAATTGAAATGGAACAATTAACAGTAAAATCACTTTATAATTTGAAGGAGACAATTGCGAGAGATATTTTTGAAGGAGTGACTTATCCATGGGAGGTTCTTCCGAAAATCAGTTCTTTTATTTTAGAACTAGGAGAGACGTTATCGGAAGAGGAGTATGAAAAAGTCGGTGAGAATGTATGGATTGCAAAATCGGCGACAGTAGCGCCGACAGCTTACATCAATGGACCGGCAATTATTGGGAAAGACGCAGAAGTGAGACATTGTGCGTTTATCCGCGGTAATGCAATTGTTGGGGAAGGAGCTGTGGTAGGAAATTCTACAGAGCTTAAGAATGTAATTCTGTTTAATAAAGTTCAGGTTCCACATTATAATTATGTAGGGGACTCTGTGCTTGGATATAAGTCTCATATGGGGGCTGGCTCGATTACTTCTAATGTGAAATCGGATAAGACATTGGTGACGGTAAAGACACCAAAAGGAGCGATTGAGACCGGACTTAAGAAATTTGGTGCCATGCTTGGCGATGAAGTCGAAGTGGGATGTGGAAGTGTATTGAATCCGGGAACAGTTGTGGGAAGTCATACAAATATTTATCCGTTGTCTATGGTCAGAGAATTTGTACCTGCAGGCAGCATTTATAAAAAACGTGGAGAAGTAATCGAGAAATACGAAAAATAAATATTGACAGTCGGAATAGTCTTGTGTATCATTGTATTAAATCTATAGTACAGATATACAAGACTATTTTTGATGAGGAGGAATGAAGATGCTTGAGATACAAGGACTGAGTAAAAAATATGGTGATTATCTGGCGGTGGATCATGTCAGTTTCACGGTGCCGACGGGAAAGATAGGAATTTTGCTGGGACCAAACGGAGCAGGAAAATCTACGATTATCAAAAGTATTGCAGGTTTGCTCAGGTATGAAGGTGGAATCGGAATTCAGAAGATGGAAGCACATAGCATGGAGGCGAAAAAGATTTTCGCCTATGTTCCGGAATTGCCGGCAATGTTCGATGCATTGACTGTAAGAGAGCATATTGAGTATGTAAGAAAAGCATATGACAGCAACATAACAGACCAAGAGGTGGAAGCAATTCTGACACGATTTGAGTTGGAGGATAAACAGGACAAATTAGGGAATGAGCTTTCAAAAGGAATGATGCAGAAAGTTAGTATTTGCTGTGCGCTGTGTATCAAGCCACAGGTGATTCTTTTAGATGAGCCGATGGTTGGACTCGATCCAAAAGCGATCAAAGAATTAAAAGAAGTGATTTTAGAATTGAAAGAAAACGGAGTTACGATATTGATCAGTACTCATATGCTGGAGATGGTAGAGAATATTTGGGATGTGATGTTTGTGATGGAAAAAGGCCATATTATTGGTTCTTACAGCAAAGAAGAAGTTGGAGATAAAGAACTCGATGCTCTGTTCTTTGAATTGACGGGTGGTGAAAAATAATGAAAGCATTATTGTATATGTCAAAAAGAAAATGGATCAACAAATTAAAGCAGCTAAAGAAAAAGCCGGTGAACCTGATACTTAGCATTGTTTTGGTAGCCTATTTTATTTTTTTGATCACAGTTTCAGTTACGGCTTTAGTAAAAGCAGATTTTCAAACACCATATTGGCTGCTGGCGGCATTGACGGTATGGGGACTTTACAATTTTTTTATTAACTTTGCGACTTATGCAAAACGAAAAGGTGTCATTTTCTATCCAAGCCATGCACATTTTATTTTTACGGCGCCGATTCGCCCCAAAATAATCTTGCTCTATGGCGCAGGATATAATTTTTTGATGACTTTGATTGTGAGTATGGCATTTGTACTTGCTGCAATTCTTGGATTTCATCTTCCGCTTTGGAAAATCGTGTCACTGTTTATAGTTCTTGCAGGGGTTGAGTCGGTACTGGAAGGCAGTATTATTATTGGTTTATATGCCAATGAACGATTTTCGCAAAAGACGACTGTTATGCTTACGCGCATGATCTATGTTTTACTTGCAGGTATTACGCTGTTTGGAATTTGGTATTTTCGAACAAAAGGATTTTCGCTGGAAAGTATTATCAATCTGATTGATTTTCCGGGATTGCAGATGCTGCCGATCATTGGATGGAATATTGCAGTTTTTCGACTGATTTTGCTTGGACCTACAACTCTTAATCTTGTATGCAGTGGTTTGTATCTTTTGACTGTAATTGTTATGGCTGTAGTGGCAGTCAAAATGAAATGCAATGGTGGATATTATGAAGATGCGGCAAAATTTGCGGATGATTATGCAGAGATGAAAGCGCGAAAAAATAATGGCGAGATGGTTATGTCCATCGGCAAAAAGAAGAAATTCAAAAGAGCCTCAGTCGAATATAAAGCATCCGGAGCAAAGGCTATTTTTTACAGACAGTTATTGGAATATAAGAAAGAAAAATGGTTTATCTTTTCATATATGACTTTGTTTTGCATTGGTGCGGATATTTTGTTCTTAAAAGTGATTGATGTTTCGGAATTTGGATCAAAAAGCGCAGTTCTTTTGGGAATTGTGGCTTATCTTGCTATTTTGACAGGAGGATATCTTGGAAAATGGGATAAAGAATTGAAAAATCCGTATCTGTTTCTCCTTCCAGATTCTCCTGCAAAGAAAATGTGGTATGCGACTGTGATGGAACATGTGAAAGCGGCAATTGATGGAGCAATTTTGGTGCTTCCGCTTGGAATTGCATGGAAGGTGCATCCGCTTCACATGGTCAGTTGCTGGTTGATCTATGTGTTCCTTCAGGCAATTAAGCTATATACAAAGGTACTGATCGATTCGTTTTTGAGAAACTCTTTGGGAGAAACAGTAAAGCAGTTAGTTCGATTGGGAGTCCAAGGGGGAATTATAGGAATCGGAGTGCTCCTTGCTGTGGTTGCAGTTGTCTTACAGAATTTCAATTTTGCCTTTTTCGTAATTTTAATTTATGGTATGATAATGGCAGTGGTGATTGGACTGTTGACAGTGTCAAGGTTCGCCATCATGGAACAATATGATTAAAAGAAAGAAGGGATCATTGTGTTACAAGATAATTATGTTACATTTGAAATTGGAAAAGCAAAGCATATTGCACTGGTTGCTCATGACGGAAAGAAGAAAGAGCTGGTAGAATGGTGTGATCAGAACAAGGAAATTTTAAAAAGTCACTTTTTATGTGGAACAGGAACGACATCCCGACTGATTGCAGAGAAAACAGGGTTGCCTGTAAAAGGTTATAACAGCGGACCGCTTGGAGGAGATCAGCAGATTGGAGCAAAGATTGTGGAAGGACAGATTGACTTTATGATCTTTTTATGGGATCCATTGGAAGCGCAGCCACATGACCCGGATGTGAAAGCGCTACTTAGGATTGCTGTTGTGTATGATATTCCGATTGCAAACAATCTGGCAACTGCAGATTTCATGTTACACTCTAAATATATGAGTGAGCCATATTGCAGAAAAGTTGAAAATTTTAATAAGACGATTCAGGAACGTGTAGAAAAGATGAAAGAATAGTTGTGATGAGAAGATTTTTATCATCGAAAACGTTTGTTAGAAATCGGAAATAAGCACAAGAAAAGAATCCTGAAAATGGATTCTTTTCTTGTGTAAAAGTGAGAATTGTGATATTCTGATAGTGTTCATTCAATAGAGCGTTCGCTCATTATATGTATTCGTTGGCAGATTCGCTAAAATTACCCACATGAAAATTTGCAAGCAGGAGGTGAGAATAAAAGTATTGACATTTTAAAGTAAGTATAATAGTATATTAATTAGGAAAGCGAACGTAGGTTCGATATATAGAAAAGGAGATACATAATATGGCAAATGAAGATAAACAAAAAGCGCTGGATGCGGCGATTTTAAAGTTGGAGAAAGATTTTGGAAAAGGTACGGTGATGAAGCTTGGTGAGGCCAGGGCGAATGTCTCTGTGGAGACAGTTCCGACAGGTTCTTTGAGTCTTGATATTGCACTTGGTCTCGGGGGTGTACCGAAAGGAAGAGTGATCGAGGTATATGGTCCAGAGTCAAGTGGTAAGACGACGGTTACGTTACATATGATTGCCGAGGTGCAAAAAAGAGGCGGAATTGCAGGGTTTATTGATGCAGAGCATGCACTTGATCCTGTTTATGCAAAAAACATTGGTGTAAATATTGATGAACTATATATTTCACAGCCAGACAGTGGGGATCAGGCGCTTGAGATTGCTGAGACGATGGTTCGTTCTGGTGCGATGGAAATTATTGTAATTGACTCGGTTGCAGCGCTTGTTCCAAAGCAAGAGATAGAAGGTGACATGGGCGACAGTCATGTCGGTCTGCAGGCTCGTCTGATGTCGCAGGCGCTCAGAAAGCTGACACCTGTTATTAGTAAGTCAAATTGTGTTGTCATTTTTATCAACCAGCTTCGTGAAAAAGTCGGTGTAATGTTTGGAAATCCAGAGACAACAACTGGTGGACGAGCTTTAAAATTCTATGCCTCCGTGCGTATGGATGTCAGAAGGATTGAGACATTAAAACAGAATGGTGAGATGGTGGGGAATCGTACACGCATCAAAATTGTGAAGAACAAGATTGCACCACCGTTCAAAGAAGCGGAATTTGATATCATGTTTGGAAAGGGAATTTCTCAAGAAGGAGATATTCTGGATCTTGCAACAAAACTTGACCTTGTGAATAAGAGCGGGGCATGGTATGCCTATAATGGAGATAAGATCGGACAGGGAAGAGAGAATGCGAAGATATACCTTGGACAGCATCCAGAAGTTATGGAAGAATTGGAAGAGAAGATCAGAGCACATTATCATTTGGACGGTTCTGTAGAGAAGGAAGAGGAAGAATAGAATGTATGTCACGAAGATTGAGCCAGTGACAAAGACAAAATATAAAGTATTCATAGACGGACAGTTTGCCTTTGTGTTATACAAAGGAGAACTGTCCCGATATCATATCACGCAGGACACAGAAGTGGATGAGAGGCTGGTCAGTCAGATTCTCAGTGAGACTGTGTTAAAACGTGCCAAACTGCGGGCGATGCATCTGTTGGCAGATATGGATCGCACAGAATCACAGCTTCGCACGAAATTAAGGCAGGGACTGTATCAGGATGATATTATCGAACAGGCGATAGCATATGTAAAATCCTTTGGATATGTGGAAGATGAAGATTATGCAAGACGACTTGTGCTCAGCAGACAGAGCAGAAAGAGTAGGAAAGAAATTTATGCATCACTTTGCCAAAAAGGGGTCGCGAAAGAGACGATTGACAAAGTGATGGAAGAGTGTTATGAGATGGAAGAGGAACGGGGAGCAATTCAAAAACTTCTTGAGAAGAAAAGATTTTGTGCAGAGCAGGCGACAGAAGCAGAAAAAGCGAAGATTTGCGGGTATCTGTTAAGAAAAGGTTTCCGTTACGAGGACATCCGTCAAGTAATACAAGTTTCTGAATGGAATACTTGACATAATTGTGAAAAGAGTATAAAATTTAAGTGTTGTATTTGTACAATGAAAATTAAATAAGGAGGTGCTCCTGTGCCAACAATAATTAGTATAATTATTGCTGTAGTTGCATTCATTGTTGCAGCGGTCATTACTCGTTTCCTGACGGTTTCAAGCTTGACAAAAGATGCAGATTCGAAGATCGGAAGTGCAGAGACTCGAGCGAGGGAAATTATTGATGATGCATTGAAAACTGCTGAGACAACGAAAAAAGAAGCTCTCTTGGAAGTAAAAGAAGAGTCTATCAAGACAAAGAATGAACTCGAAAAAGAGACAAAGGAAAGACGATCTGAATTACAACGCTATGAAAAAAGAGTGTTATCCAAGGAAGAAGCTTTAGACAAAAGATCAGAAGCAATTGAGCAGCGTGAAGCAAACTTTACGGCGAGAGAAGAGCAAATTAAGCAGCGTGAAGCGAAAGTAGAAGAGCTTAATCGGCAAAGAGTACAGGAACTGGAAAGAATCTCAGGATTAACCTCCGAACAAGCAAAGGATTATTTGTTAAAAACTGTTGAAGAAGATGTCAAACATGATACTGCGAAGATGATTAAAGAATTGGAGACGCAGGCAAAAGAAGAAGCTGCCAAAAAGGCAAGAGAATATGTCGTGACAGCCATTCAAAAGTGTGCGGCAGATCATGTTGCGGAGACTACAATTTCGGTTGTACAACTTCCAAGTGATGAGATGAAAGGGAGAATTATTGGTAGAGAGGGACGGAATATTCGTACACTCGAGACGATGACAGGAGTAGAATTGATTATAGATGATACTCCGGAAGCTGTCGTTTTATCAGGTTTTGATCCAATCAGAAGAGAAGTTGCGAGAATTGCGCTCGAGAGATTGATTGTAGATGGAAGAATTCATCCTGCAAGAATCGAAGAAATGGTAGAAAAAGCACAAAAAGATGTGGAATTGATGATTCGTGAAGAGGGAGAGGCAGCAGCTTTAGAAGTTGGAGTACATGGTATTCATCCAGAACTGATTCGTCTGTTAGGAAGGATGAAGTTCAGAACCAGTTATGGGCAGAATGCGTTGAAGCATTCCATGGAAGTGGCACAGTTATCTGGACTTTTAGCAAGTGAGATTGGACTGGATGTCAGAGTTGCCAAAAGAGCTGGTCTTTTACATGATATTGGGAAATCAATCGATCATGACGTTGAAGGTTCCCATATTCAGATTGGTGTGGATCTTTGTAGAAAATACAAAGAGTCACCGATTGTAATCAATGCGGTAGAATCGCATCATGGTGATGTAGAGCCAGAGTCATTAATTGCATGCATTGTGCAGGCAGCAGATACAATTTCTGCGGCAAGACCTGGTGCAAGAAGAGAGACATTAGAAACATATACAAACAGATTAAAACAATTAGAGGATATCGCTAACCAATTTAAAGGTGTCGATAAATCTTTTGCTATTCAAGCAGGTAGAGAGATTCGTGTCATGGTAGTTCCAGAACAAGTGTCTGATGCAGACATGGTACTGATGGCTAGAAATATTTCAAAACAAATTGAGTTTGAATTGGAATATCCTGGACAGGTTAAAGTGAATGTGATTCGTGAATCACGTGTTACAGACTATGCAAAATAGTCACAATAAATAAAAACGATTCCCATATATCAAGTTGATATATGGGAATTTCTATATATTGGAGGGATACTTGGTGGGTGAAGAAGTAAAAAGAATTAAGCGAGAATTGAAATATAGAGGAACGATACTGGATATGTATTGTGATCATGTTGAGGTAAACGGACATATTGCAAAATGGGACTACCTGCAACATAAAGGTGCGGCTGCTGTGATTCCTGTTACAAAAGAAGGAAAGATTTTGATGGTAAGACAGTATCGGAACGCGTTGGACAGATATACATTGGAGATTCCGGCAGGGGCGTTGGATACACAGGAGGAACCAGACAAAGAGTGTGCAGCAAGGGAATTGGAGGAAGAGACGGGATTTCGTTCAGAAAATTTAGAGTGGCTGATTACATTGAGAACAGCGGTGGCATTTTGTAATGAGAGAGTGGAAGTATATGTCGCGAAAAATTTGATACTATCCAAGCAGAATTTGGATGAAGATGAGTCAATTGACGTAGAGGCTTACACAATGGAGGAGTTAAAAGAGAAAATTTTTTCTGGAGAGATTGAAGATTCTAAGACGATTGCTTCGCTGATGTCATATGCAGTAAAAATGAAAGCATAATCGGATGGACCTTGCATATAATGAAATATCCTAGGTTGGAGTGTGAAAGACGGGAGGTAGATATGTGAGGTCATACAGGAGTAAAAATCAATTTTTTGCAATGTTTCTGCTGGGGGGGTTTTTGATTGGCATTTTGTATGCGAATTTGATTTCTGACAGGTATATTATGTCGGGCGGAATTTTTGATGACGGTTTCTTAAAGCAATACGCTAAAACCGATATTGTGGCAGAAGAATATTTATGGTATATCCTGCGAGCAAGACTTGTCCCTTTTTGTATGATATGTATTTTAGGATGTATGAAATGGAAGAAAACAGTTGTTGGACTGTGCATTGGCTGGACAGGCTTTTCGGGTGGTGTTGTAGCAGTTTCTTCTGTAATTTCTCTTGGAATGAAAGGAATTCTATTGTGTATTGTGGGAATGTTGCCACAGATTCTTTTTTATGGGTTTGCGTATGTGATTCTGCTATGGTATCTTTACACATATCCGAACGGAAGATGGAACATAAAAAAGACGGCAGTAGCAGGAATTTCTATGGCGGTTGGGATAATTTTAGAAGTATATACGAATCCGATATTGATGAAATTAGTTATTGGATTATTGTGAAACGAGAGTTTGCGTTAGGTTGCAAACTCTCGTTTTTTTAAATGACAGCTTAAATACAGAATGCTTAGAACGCTGACAGAAAGTTGACTTGCAAGAAGTCCCCAAAGATATCCGTTCATTCCAATCTGTGGAATGAAAACAATCACTCCGATAATGCGTATGAAGAGTCCTAAGGTATTTATCAGAAAGGAGGTTGTTGTATTTCCAAGTCCATTTATGATACTAATTAGTGTAGAATTCATATATAGAAACGGACAAATCCAGGAAAGGGTCAGTAAAAAGTCTCCGGCAAGCTGACTGTGGAATAAGATAGTTCCAATCCAATTCCCGAATAAAAGAAAGAGTATACAGCAAAAAAAACCAAGAGAAAAACAATAAAGTATAACTTTTTGAATTAGCTTCTTTAGCTGTTCCCATTTGTTTGAAGTTTGAATTTCTGTAACTGTAGGAAGGAGCATCGTAGAGACAGAGTTTGTAACTGCAGATGGAAACAGAATGCACGGCAAAGCCATTCCGGTGAGAACTCCATATGCGCTGAGTGCATCAGAGGAAGTGTATCCATACTGTTGTAAGCGTATGGGAATGGAAATTGCCTCGATGCTCTGTAAAAGATTCAGAAGAATACGGTTGGCAGTGAGCGGTGCAGAAAGTTTTAAAAGCTCTTTTAAGTGAGAAAAATTGTTTTTTAAGACAAAGTGAATGCGGGTAAATACTTTTCCGTATGTAAAACATTGTATGCAAAAAAGTGAAGAAACGATTTCTCCAATGACAAGACCGATTACTGCAAACAGTATTGTGATTGGCTGCTCTTTTTTTAGTGCGATCATATATATGATATATACACTGGAGACTCGCACGATTTGTTCGATCAGCTGTGCAAGAGCCGGGATTTTTGTCTGTTTTCGCCCGAGATAGTATCCGCAGATGCAGCTGTGGACAGATGCAAAAGGAAGTGAATAGGAGATTGCAATGAGTAACGGTTCACAGCGTATATCACCAAGAATATAGATGGAAAAAGCAGAGGCATTTACCTGTAATATAGCTGCGGTGACCGTGGAGAGTGCGATGGACAGGAGTAGCCCGACATACAGAAGTTGTCTTGCTTCTTTTTGTTTGGCAAGAGCGATTTTACTGGCGACACATCTGGAAATGGCGACTTCAATTCCGGCTGTGGTGAGTGAAAAACAAAGTGCGTAGATTGGGAAAATCAGTTGGTAGAGTCCCACGCTTTCTTCGCCGAAAGTATGGCTTAAGAACATACGGTAAAAAAAACCAATAAAACGGCTTAGAAAGCCAGTGACAGTGAGAATAAATGTACCTTTCAAAATAGTGTGTTTTTCAGACATGTGTTCTCCTGAATTTTTTGTCTTTATAACATATTCCTAGAATGTCCTTGACAGAACCCAAAGAGAGTGATATTCTACAAAGGAAATAAATCCTAGTGAATCACTAGGGATTAAATAAACCAAAGAAGGTGAAGATTTGAAAATATCAACAAAAGGGCGTTACGGTCTTCGTGCTTTGATTGATATTGCTCAATATAGTGAGATAGAGCCTGTTTCAATCAGCAGTATTTCGGCGAGGCAGGACATATCCGAACGATATTTGGAACAGCTGATGGCATTGCTAAAAAAAGCCGGATTGATTAAAAGTATCCGGGGAGCCGGTGGCGGCTATGTACTTGCAAAAGATGTCAGTGAGATTTCGGTCGGGGATGTGTTAAGAGCGTTGGAAGGAAATTTAGAGCCGGTAGAGTGTGCAGCTTTTCACGAAGAGGAATTATGTGAGGCTGCGGGGGGCTGTGTCACAAAATATGTGTGGAAGAAGATCAATGAAAGCATTAATCGAACCGTTGATGAGATTGATTTGAAACAGCTTGTAGAGGAAAGCAAGCAAGTTCAACAAGATTTGACAGTGCAAAAAAAATGTAATAATTAGGAGGAAAGAACATGGACAGACTTATTTATTTAGATAATGCGGCGACAACAAAAACAGCGCCGGAGGTAGTAGAGGCGATGCTTCCGTATTTTACAGAAAATTATGGGAATCCATCCAGCGTTTATAGTTTTGCGGCAAAAAATAAAGATGCGATTACAAGACAACGCGAGATTATTGCAGACGCACTAGGTGCAAGTGCAAATGACATTTATTTTACTGCAGGCGGTTCCGAAGCAGATAACTGGGCGCTGAAAGCAACAGCAGAGGCTTACAAAAATAAAGGGAATCATATTATAACAACGAAGATTGAACATCATGCAATTCTTCACACAGGCGATTATCTGGAGAAAAATGGATATGAAGTGACATATTTGGATGTGGATGAGAATGGCGTGGTAAAACTGGAAGAACTGAAAGCGGCAATCAGACCTACGACTATTTTGATTTCTGTGATGTATGCTAATAATGAGATTGGAACGATTCAGCCAATCAAAGAGATCGGTGCAATTGCACATGAATATGGGATTTTATTCCACACAGATGCTGTTCAGGCATTTGGGCAAGTGCCGATCAATGTAGACGAATGTCACATTGATATGCTGAGTGCAAGCGGGCATAAGTTAAACGGTCCAAAAGGGATTGGATTTTTGTATATCCGAAAAGGAGTAAAGATTCGTTCTTTTGTACACGGAGGAGCGCAGGAGAGAAAACGTCGTGCAGGAACAGAGAATGTACCTGGAATTATCGGACTTGGAACAGCGGTTGAAAGAGCAGTTCGCACAATGAAAGAGCGTACGGCAAAAGAGATTGAATTGAGAGATCATTTGATTGAACGTGTGCTTGCGGAGATTCCGTACTGCAGACTGAATGGACATAGAACTGACCGCCTTCCGAACAATGCAAATTTCAGTTTTCAGTTTATTGAAGGGGAATCGCTTTTGATTATGCTCGACATGAAAGGAATTTGCGGTTCCAGTGGATCAGCCTGTACATCAGGGTCTTTGGATCCGTCGCATGTTCTTTTGGCAATCGGTTTGCCACATGAAATCGCGCATGGATCGTTAAGACTGACATTGAGCGAAGAGACAACAAAAGAAGAGATTGACTATGTGGTAGATTGTCTGAAAGAGATTGTGGCACAGCTTCGCAGCATGTCGCCACTGTATGAAGATTTTGTAAAAAAACAGAAATAATAAAAATGAATAAAAGGAGAATTAGATATGTATACAGAAAAAGTAATGGATCATTTTCAAAATCCAAGAAACGTAGGAGAAATTGAAAACGCCAGTGGTGTTGGTACAGTAGGGAACGCAAAATGTGGAGATATTATGAGAATCTATCTTGACATCGATGACAACCAGATTATTCAAGATGTGAAATTCAAAACATTTGGTTGTGGAGCAGCGGTTGCTACAAGCAGTATGGCGACAGAACTTGTAAAAGGAAAAAGCATCTACGATGCACTTCAAGTCACAAACAAGGCGGTTATGGAAGCGCTGGACGGACTTCCACCGGTAAAAGTACATTGTTCACTGCTTGCAGAGGAAGCAATCCATGCTGCGCTTTGGGATTACGCAGAAAAACACGGAATTAAAATTGAAGGTTTGGAAAAACCAAAATCAGATATTCATGAAGACGAAGAAGAGGAAGAAGAATACTAAGAGATAGAACAGAGGGAGCCAGATGGAAAAAAAGAAAGTAGTTGTCGGAATGTCGGGCGGTGTAGACTCATCAGTTGCGGCGTATCTTTTAAAAGAACAAGGATATGATGTGATCGGCGTGACGATGCAGATTTGGCAGGATGAAGACAGAGTCATACAGGAAGAAAATGGAGGATGCTGCGGTTTGACAGCGGTAGATGATGCCAGAAGAGTTGCAAGTGATTTGGGGATTCCTTATTATGTTATGAATTTTAAGAAAGAGTTCAAAGAAAATGTAATTGACTATTTTGTTGATGAATATTTGAATGGAAGGACACCAAATCCATGTATTGCATGTAACCGCTATGTGAAGTGGGAGTCGCTCCTGAAAAGAAGTATGGATATCGGAGCAGATTATATTGCAACAGGTCATTACGCCAGAATTGAAAAACTTCCCAATGGAAGATATAGCCTGAGACGTTCAGCCACACTCGCAAAAGATCAGACATATGCACTTTATAATCTGACACAGGAGCAGTTGAAGAGAACGCTGATGCCGGTCGGTGCTTATGCGAAAGAGGAAGTGCGGGAAATTGCAGAAAAAATTGGGCTTCGAGTGGCGAATAAACCAGACAGTCAGGATATTTGTTTTGTGCCCGACGGAAATTATGCGGAATTTATCGAGGAGACAATTGAGAAAAAGATTCCAGAAGGAAATTTTGTGTTGTCGGATGGAACTGTTGTCGGAAGACATAAAGGAATTACCCATTATACAGTTGGACAGAGGAAGGGACTTGGTCTGTCGCTTGGACATCCTGTTTTTGTCTTGGAGATCCGCCCGGAGACGAATGAAGTTGTGATTGGCAGCAATGAGGAATCACTTACGTATACATTGCGGGCAAATCAATTGAATTTTATGTCCATTGAAGATTTGAAAGAGGGAGAGAAAATCCGTGTATTTGCCAAAATACGCTATAATCACAAAGGTGCTTGGTGCGAAGTGGAATGTACTGAAGAGGACGAGGTACGTTGTACATTTGAAGAGCAGCAAAGAGCTGTGACACCGGGGCAGGCTGTTGTTTTTTACGATGGGGATTATGTTCTTGGCGGGGGTACGATTATAGGAGAATAGAATATGATAAAAGCAGATTTTCATATGCACACATCGTTTTCGTCTGATTCGGAGACGATGCCGGAAAAAATGGTTGAAGAGGCAATAAGAATGGGACTTAAGACAATCTGTTTTACGGATCATCAGGATTTTGACTTTCCGGGAGAAGAAACTCTCTTCTTATTTGATACTGCTACCTATTTTCGGAAAATGAAAAAACTACGGGAAATGTATCGGGACAAGATTGATATTCGAATTGGTGTGGAAATTGGACTTCAACCGCATTTGGGAAATGCATATAAAGAGTATGTCTCGTCGTATCCGTTTGACTTTGTGATCGGATCTGTACACGTTGTGAATCAGATGGATCCGTATTACGGAGAGTTTTTTGAAGATAAGACAGATGCAGAAGCTTACCGGCAGGCGTTTTTGGAGACACTGACGGACATTCGGGCAATTAAAGATTTTGATGTATTGGGGCACATTGACTATATTGTCCGATATGGAAAAGAAAAAGAAAAATATTATTCTTATACAAAATTTTCGGATGAAATTGACGAAATTTTAAAATATTTGATTGCACATGGAAAAGGAATTGAGCTCAATACAGCAGGGTTTAAATATGGATTGGGATTTTGCCATCCGCATCCTGAGATTTTAAAAAGATACTGCGAGCTTGGAGGAGAAATCATCACAATCGGGGCAGATGGACATAAGCCTGAACATATTGCATATGATTTTGAAAAGGTGGCTCCGATCCTGAGAGAATGTGGCTTCAAATATTATACAGAATTTAAAGAAAGAAAGCCAGTTTTTAAGCAACTTCCATAAAATTCAAAAATAGACTTGAATTTTTGTACTATCTTTAGTACAATCTTAAATAGGTTGATGATTCTTTAACATAGTAAAGAATATCACTATAGACGCTGTGAAACAGTAATTAATAATTAATTAAACTTTAGGAGGAATTAATCATGGCAGTAAAAGTAGCGATTAATGGATTTGGACGTATTGGACGTCTTGCATTCAGACAGATGTTCGGAGCAGAAGGATATGAAGTAGTTGCAATCAACGACTTAACATCTCCAAAAATGTTAGCTCACTTATTAAAATACGATTCATCTCAGGGAAAATACGCTTTAGCTGATAAAGTAACAGCAGGTGAAGATTCTATCACAGTAGATGGAAAAGAAATCAAAATTTATGCAAAAGCAAACGCTGAAGAACTTCCATGGGGAGAAATCGGTGTTGACGTTGTATTAGAATGTACAGGATTCTATACATCAAAAGCAAAAGCAGAAGCTCATATCAAAGCAGGTGCAAGAAAAGTTGTTATCTCAGCTCCAGCAGGAAATGACCTTCCAACAATCGTTTACAATGTAAACCATGACACATTAAAACCAGAAGATACAGTAATTTCAGCAGCTTCTTGTACAACAAACTGCTTAGCACCAATGGCTGACGCATTGAACAAATTAGCTACAATCAAATCTGGTATCATGTGCACAATTCATGCTTACACAGGTGATCAGATGACACTTGATGGACCACAGAGAAAAGGTGATTTAAGAAGATCTCGTGCAGCAGCTGTTAATATCGTACCTAACAGCACAGGTGCAGCAAAAGCAATTGGTTTAGTTATTCCGGAATTAAATGGAAAATTAATCGGATCTGCTCAGCGTGTTCCAACACCAACAGGATCTACAACAATCTTAACAGCAGTTGTTGAAGGAAACGTAACAGTTGATGAAATCAACGCAGCTATGAAAGCAGCAGCTAACGAATCTTACGGATACAACGAGGATGAAATCGTTTCAAGCGATATCGTTGGTATGAGATATGGTTCTTTATTCGATGCTACACAGACAATGGCTCTTCCATTAGACAATGGTACAACAGAAGTACAGGTTGTTTCTTGGTATGACAATGAAAATTCTTACACAAGCCAGATGGTAAGAACAATCAAATACTTCTCTGAATTAGCATAATGTTACATTGCATTTGATTCAGAATTATTTAAGATCCAAAAAGGGGTCCGGTCTTATTGGGGACCGGGCTCTTTTTTTAGAAATAATGGTACATATATGTATAGTTATTTCAATGATAAAATCATATTTTTAAGGAGGCAATACTATGCTTAACAAAAAATCAGTAGATGATATCAATGTAAAAGGGAAAAGAGTTCTTGTAAGATGTGACTTTAATGTGCCATTGATTGATGGGAAAATCACAGATGAGAACCGTCTTGTAGCTGCTCTTCCTACAATTAAAAAATTAATTGCAGACGGTGGAAAGGTTATTCTTTGTTCACATCTTGGAAAACCAAAGGGAGAGCCAAAACCAGAATTATCATTGGCGCCAGTTGCAGTGAGATTGTCTGAGTTATTGGGACAAGAAGTAAAATTTGCAGCAGATGCAACTGTTGTTGGTGAGAATTCGAAGGCTGCAGTAGCAGCAATGAATGACGGAGATGTTATCCTTCTTGAAAATACTCGTTACAGAGCAGAAGAAACAAAAAATGGAGAAGAATTCAGCAAAGAGTTAGCTTCTTTATGTGATGTATTTGTAAATGATGCATTTGGTACAGCTCACAGAGCACACTGCTCAAATGTAGGTGTTACGAAATATGTAGATACAGCGGTTGTTGGTTACCTGATGCAAAAAGAAATTGATTTCTTAGGAAATGCAGTAAATAATCCGGAAAGACCATTCGTTGCAATTTTGGGTGGAGCGAAAGTATCAAGCAAGATTTCTGTAATCGAAAACTTACTTGACAAAGTAGACACATTAATCATCGGCGGTGGAATGTCTTACACATTCAGCAAAGCTATGGGCGGAAAAGTAGGTATCTCTTTATTAGAAGAAGATTACTGTGATTTTGCTTTAAACATGTTGAAAAAAGCAGAAGAAAAAGGTGTAAAATTATTACTTCCAGTAGACCATGTTATTGCAGATGATTTCTCTAATGATGCAAATATTCAGGTTGTGAGCAGAGGAGAAATCCCGGATGGATGGGAAGGTCTTGATATCGGACCAGAGACAGCAAAATTGTATGCTGAAACTGTAAAAACAGCAAAAACAGTTGTATGGAATGGACCAATGGGATGCTTCGAGATGCCAAACTTTGCAAAAGGTACAGAGGCAGTAGCAAAAGCATTAGCAGAGACAGATGCAGTGACAATCATCGGTGGTGGAGATTCTGCAGCGGCAGTTAACCAATTAGGATACGGTGATAAGATGACACACATCTCTACAGGTGGCGGAGCTTCTCTTGAATTCTTAGAAGGTAAGGAGTTACCTGGGGTAGCAGCTGCTAACGATAAGTAATAGCATGCATATATGACAAAATGACTGCGTTAGATGCGGCTTGACGTACTTTTTTGTACGACGGCGCCACATTGAACAGTTACAAATAATAAATGAAATAGTAATTGGGAGACGATAAAAATGGCAAGAAGAAAAATTATTGCAGGAAACTGGAAAATGAACAAAACTCCAAGTGAGGCAGTTGCGTTGATCAACGAATTAAAACCTTTAGTAGCTACAGAAGATGCGGACGTAGTATTTTGTGTACCGGCAATCAGCATTATTCCAGCAATCGAGGCGGCAAAAGGAAGCAACATCGAAATCGGTGCTGAAAATATGTACTTCGAAGAAAGTGGAGCATATACAGGAGAGATCGCACCAAATATGCTTACAGATGTTGGGGTAAAATATGTTATCATTGGACACTCTGAGAGACGTGAATATTTTGCAGAGACAGATGAGACTGTCAATAAAAAAGTAAAAAAAGCTTTTGAACACGGAATTACACCAATTGTTTGCTGTGGAGAGACATTAACACAGAGAGAACAGGGTGTTACGATTGATTTCATTCGTCAGCAGATTAAAATTGCTTTCTTAGATGTGACAGCAGATCAGGCTAAGACTGCGGTAATCGCTTACGAACCAATTTGGGCTATTGGAACAGGAAAAGTAGCTACAACAGAACAGGCACAGGAAGTTTGTGCAGCAATCCGTAAATGTATCGGAGAAATCTATGATGAAGCTACAGCAGAAGCTATCCGTATTCAGTACGGTGGTTCTGTTTCAGCCGCAAGCGCTCCAGAGTTATTTGCCCAGGCAGATATCGACGGTGGACTTGTTGGTGGAGCATCATTAAAACCAGATTTTGGAAAAATTGTAAATTACAAATAGTATTTGAAATTTAGTAACTAACAGGGGGTCATTGGCTAGAACAGTCAGTGACTCTTTGCTGTTTTCTGAAAAACAGTGTGATACAAATTTTTAGGGGAGAGTGTGTTTAGCATGCGAAGAGTAGAAAGTATTAAGCAGACAACACAAAACAAGTTTTTGAACATGTACGAGCTAGATATGGAAAGTGATACAGGGAAGCACAGTACCTATTTTGTGGCATCCAGAGCAAAGACGATAGAAGAGTTGAAGATTAAGACAAGAGAAAACAAGGCAGATGGAGTGATTATATATAGTGTCTATCGAGATGAAAAAGAGAAAAAAGAAAAACTGGTCTTAATTCGTCAGTATAGATGTCCTTTGGATGATTATATCTATGAGTTTCCAGCGGGACTTGTGGATGAAGGGGAAGACTTTAAGATGGCTGGCATGAGGGAACTAAAAGAGGAGACCGGACTTGATTTTCAACCGATTGATGCGGCGGATATGTATACAAAGCCGTATTTTACGACGATCGGCATGACAGATGAATCTTGTGGGACTGTGTATGGATATGCGAGCGGAGTTCCTTCCAAAGAAGGGCAGGAGGAGAATGAGGTGATTGAGATTGTACTTGCAGATAAAGCGGAGGTGCGAAGAATCTTAAAGGAAGAGAATGTGGCAATTATGTGTGCATATATGCTCATGCATTTTTTAAATACACCAGAAGGACATGTATTTGATTTTTTACAGGAACGCATCTGAGCTGAGAAATTCATGGGTAAAAACTTGCAACGACAAGGAAAATCATGTAAAATAATTCAGGTAGGATAAAAGATAAAAGTTTAACATAAAGGAGAATGAAAAGATGAGTAAGAAACCAACAGTTTTAATGATTCTTGATGGATATGGTCTGAATGATAAGCATGAGGCAAATGCGGTATTTGAAGGTAAGACACCTGTAATGGATAAATTGATGGCAGAGTATCCGTTTGTAAAAGGAAATGCCAGCGGTATGGCAGTGGGACTTCCGGAAGGTCAGATGGGAAACTCAGAAGTTGGCCATTTGAATATGGGAGCAGGTCGCATCGTATATCAGGATTTGACAAAAATTACAAAGGCAATTCAGGATGGAGATTTCTTTGAAAACGAGGCATTGTTAGAAGCATGCAAAAACGCAAAAGAGCACGATTCAGCGCTCCATATGTTCGGACTGGTTTCAGACGGTGGAGTACACAGCCACAACTCTCACATCTATGGATTGTTAGAACTTGCAAAAAAACAAGGGCTTTCAAAAGTTTATGTACACTGTTTCCTGGATGGACGTGATACACCGCCGGCATCTGGAAAAGACTATGTACAGGAATTAGCGGATAAGATGAAAGAAATCGGAGTAGGTGAGATTGCATCTGTAATGGGACGTTACTATGCGATGGACAGAGATAACAGATGGGATCGTGTAGAATTGGCATACAATGCAATGGTAAAAGGTGAAGGTGAGACTGCAGAGTGTGGACCATGCGCAGTTCAGGCGTCTTATGATGCAGAAAAAACAGATGAATTTGTGTTACCGACAGTGATTGTAAAAGATGGAGCGCCTGTTGCGACAATTAAAGAGAACGATTCTATCATCTTCTTCAACTTCAGACCGGACAGAGCAAGAGAAATCACAAGAACGTTCTGTGATGACAACTTTGAAGGATTTGACAGAGGAGAAAGAGTTAAGACAACATTTGTATGCTTTACAGAGTATGATGTGACAATTGAGAATAAATTAGTTGCTTTCCATAAGACGGAGATTACAAATACGTTTGGTGAGTTCCTTGCAGTAAACGATATGACACAGGCAAGAATCGCTGAGACAGAAAAATATGCACATGTTACATTCTTCTTCAACGGCGGTGTCGAAGAGCCAAATAAGGGAGAAGACCGTATCTTGGTGAAATCTCCAAAGGTTGCTACGTATGACTTACAACCTGAGATGAGCGCATTTGAAGTGTGCGACAAGTTAGTAGATGCAATCAAATCTGAGAAGTATGATGTGATCATTATCAACTTTGCAAATCCGGATATGGTAGGACACACTGGTGTAGAAAATGCAGCAATTAAGGCAATTGAAGCAGTGGATACATGTGTGGGAAGAGCTGTTGAAGCAATCAAAGAAGTAGACGGACAGATGTTTATCTGTGCAGACCACGGAAATGCAGAGCAATTGGTGGACTATGAGACAGGAGAGCCATTTACAGCTCATACAACAAATCCGGTTCCGTTTATCTTAGTAAATGCAGATCCTGTATACAAATTAAGAGAAGGCGGATGTTTGGCAGATATTGCTCCGACATTGATTGAATTAATGGGAATGGAACAGCCAAAAGAAATGACAGGAACATCACTTCTTGTGAAATAATTATAGAGAACATAAAAGACCTTGCATGGAGCATGAAGCTTTGGCAAGGTCTTTTTTTGTATAATAGGAAATTCCGATTTTTGTTGGAACAATGAATGAAAATAGCC
>OGUD01000554.1_pt1 | contig 30542 bp, 24 predicted proteins | sample 1573671 | NCBI WGS metagenome assembly OGUD01 (sample SAMEA2582065, study PRJEB24529) | metagenome | biome: Human gut stool | place: China | collected 2011 | reverse complement strand
GTTTTCTAAGTAATTTTAATTTTTGATTTTCAATATTTTGAACTCTATCTGCAAGCTCTAACATTTTTACATCTGATTTACTAGAAACAGCAATTGTTCTAGTCCCTATATCCAACCCTACATCACCATTTCCTATGCAATGTTTTACTTCACCTGTTTTATTATTAACTTTTATTGGTGGATTACCTTTAAAAACTATTTGTATATAAAACCTATATTTATTTTTAATATATTTTCTTACAATCCTGTTATAATAAATCTTACAACTTATAGCTTCACACTCATACTGATTATTATAATCTATAATAACTGGAACCTTTAATCCATTCCAAATAAGAAAAGCATCAATAAATCTTATACCAGTTTTATTTGACTTACCTTCAATAGAATTTAATTCATCATATCTTTTATAATAAACTTTTTTACCATTTCCAAAAAATAATTCATCATAAGCTTTCCATAAAGCCGTTGCAATCTTTTGAGCAGTGAATGAGTCAATATTATCTTTAAAATGCTTTTGCATTTCTTTAACATCTTCGTGAAATAAATATTCTGTCATACTGTATTGCTTACGAATATCATTTATTTGTTTCCAAATATCTTTATCAGCTTTCTTATTTCCCGTTAATGATGACATAAGAGTTATATATTTTTTTGTCTTAATCATTTCTTTATAACGCTTTTGAGTTATATTAACCAACGAATTATAGATTTTTCTTCCAATCTCAAAACGTCTATTCAAGATATCTTCTTGATATTTTTGCGTTTTAAGTGGAAATTCCACAATAAAATTTGACACAATACTCACCACACTTTCTAATTATATTATTTTCTACTTAATATCTTTTCTTTTGATTTCCATATATTTTTTAACAGTTTCACTACATACATTGCCAGCAGTAGAAACAAAATAACTTCTCGTCCATAAGCTAGGCATTTTAGATAGTTGCGAAAACTCTTTTCTAAGTATTCTGCTTGTATATCATTTTATTTGTTGCATAATATCTGATGGACTTAATGTTGGTAAACAATTCAAGAACATATGCGTATGGTCTTTATCGCATTCTATTGCGATGATTTCTATTTCTAACTCCTTACATTTTATTTCAACCAGTTCTTTAAATCGTTCTTCAACATTTGGTATCAGAAAAATCTTTCTTCTGTATCTAGGACAAAATAAAAAATGATAATTTATCAAAGATACTGTTGTGTTTGTATGTCTATATTTATTTTCCATACATATATTATACAACCAATTGTGTACAAAATTAACGCAAACATACATATCAATTTAATTATTTTGTGCTATCCATCAGGTCATACGTTGATACTGCTTCACCTGCAAGATACCACTCATTTGGATAATATTTTTCAGCTATATTTCTTATATTCTGCACAAGTGCAAATGTTTTTTCACCCTCATATTCTGCATTTACGGAAATAACCATTCTCGTATATTTATCTGAACACAGCTTTGAATAAGTTTCACTGTCAAGATAACTTTCAGGAATTTCCATACCTACTGTATCAACATAAGAGATTATGCTCTTTACTTGTGAAATGTCGTGTAATTCATCTGATAATTCTTTTTGAGTTTCTTTATCTTCTTTTGGAACTATAAGTACATAGTTATCACTCTTTCCAAATGTATCTTCTATCTTTTGCGTATCTTTACCAAGCTGTGTGTTAAGTCCAAATAATTTTGACGAACCATAGTAAAAGCTGTTAGAGTTAGAAGCAAGATACGATGGAACTATAACAATTGCAAATACTATAACCATAGGAAACATAACCTTTTGAACTACTTTTCCAAAGCCTGCAAATGATGGTAACAATGGTCTGTGTTCTGTCTTATCTATCCATTTATAAATTGCTAATATAAATACTGGCATAAATACAAACACTGTGATAAGACTTATTACAATACCTTTTGCAAGTGCCAAACCTAAGTCTGGACCTATCTTAAACTGCATAAGACATAATGCTAAAAAGCCGATTACTGTGGTAAGTCCACTTGCAAGAATTGATGAAGTTGACATTGTAAGGGCTTCCACCATTGCGTCTTTTACATTGTCATTGTTATTACGACATTCTATAAATCTGTGTAATAAGAACACTGAGTAATCAAATGATACTGCAAGCTGAAGTATATTTCCTGCCGCATTTGTAACGAATGAAATATCGCCAAAGATTAAGTTTGAACCTGCATTGATTATAATTGCAACTCCAAGTCCTACCATTACAACTAATGGCTCAAGCCAAGAAGTTGTTGTAATTACAAGTACAAGTATTACAAAAAGTACTGCAAATACGGCAATCTTAGAAACTTCTTTTACTGTACTTTGTGTTGCTGTTGCTGTTGATACTGCACTTCCTGACATTGCATTTTCATCACCAATAACTTCTCTTATATCATTAACTGCACTAATTCTTTTTTCTTCTTCTATAGTTACTGTAAATAATGCACAATTATCTTTGTAATAATTCTCAACTGTGTCACTGTCTAATGTTTCAAGCGGTTGTTGTATTGAAGCGGCATCGTCTAGCCATGTAACATCTGTCACTCCGTCAACTGCTTTGATTTTTTCCTTATACTCAAGTGCTTGTGCTATCGTCACATTTTCCACCATAACTCTAGCATTAGGTATTCCTCCGTCAAATTCTTCATTCATAACATCAATGGCTACTGTTGAAGCACTTCCATCTGGTAAGTAGTCATTCATATCATAGTCAACATAAATAAAGTTTTGACATATCGCAGAAACTACAACTAATACTGCGAATAATGTAATAATGAGTTTAGGGTGATTTACAACCTTTTCATAAAACTTCTTCATTTTAATCTCTCCTTTATTTAATCTAAGCTTTCCTAAATTTATTTGCTTTTTACTGTATACAGTATTCTATAATTATAAATATTTACATACCACCATCAATTAACAAACAAATGAGTAATTTTACACAAATCATATGTATTTGACGGGCAAATCTTAATATTATATAATTAAATAGAACATTTACATCTAGTTAAAACTATTAAGTAAATATAATTAGCTTATTTGATATTATTAAATTTTTATTTAAGCGAACAACAAGCCAAAGTCTGTACTTGCAACCTACCTTGACGATTCGCAATAACTTGAGAAATGCTATATAAAAGTTTCTCATATTTTATTAAATATAAAATTCTACAACAGTTTCAGCTCTTTGATGCTGTTTTTAAAATATAAATTGTATGAGGTATTTACAATGACACATGAAGAAAACTCTTTACGCACAAAAACTGCATTATGCAATTCTTTAAAAGAACTTATGAAGCAGAAAACTTTTTCTAAAATAACTGTTAGTGAATTGATTAGACATTGTAATATTAATAGAAAGACTTTTTATTATCATTTTGAAGATATTTATGATTTATTAAAATGGATGTTAGAGCAGAAAGCTATAGAAGTTGTAAAGCAATTTGATTTAACTGTAGACTGCAAAGACGCATTCTTTTTTGTAATAGAATATGTTGAAAAAAATTCTTTCTTCTTAAACTGTATTTATGACTCTGTTGGTCGAGATGAATTAAAACGATTTTTTTATAAGGACTTTATAGGTCTAGTAGAAAGAATTATAAAAGATACAGAAATAAAGATGAATACTAATATATCTGACGACTTTAGATTTTTCTTATGTAATCTCTATACAGAAGGTATTGCAGGAATGATAATCAATCTATTCCAACACCCAGACAAGTATAATAAAGAACAGCTTGTTGAATATTTCACAGTAATGCTTGAAACTTCAGTACCAGCAGTCATTAGTGGCAATAAAAATTAAATTTAATATTTTTTTATGCCACATTGACAACTTAATAATTAATTCGTTCTAAACTCAAAAAAGCCACCTTCCAATTATGGAAGATGGCTTTTTCTCAACCGTCCGAACTATTAGTGTAAAACACTATTAAAATATATTATATATATTTATAAATAAATTACTAATTAATAAGCTAAATTAGAATTATTCAATGATTGTAGCAACAGCACCTGAACCAACTGTACGTCCACCTTCACGAATAGCGAAACGAAGACCCTGCTCCATAGCTACGTTGTGGATAAGTTCAACTGTCATTTCTACGTTATCACCAGGCATGCACATTTCTGTACCATCTGGAAGTTCACAAACACCAGTAACATCAGTTGTTCTGAAGTAGAACTGTGGTCTGTAGTTGTTGAAGAATGGAGTATGACGTCCACCTTCGTCCTTTGTTAATACGTAAACCTGAGCTGTAAACTTGTGGTGTGGTGTGATTGAACCTGGCTTACAGAGAACCTGTCCTCTCTGGATTTCGTCTCTCTGAACACCTCTAAGAAGAGCACCAATGTTATCACCTGGCTGTGCTTCGTCAAGGAGCTTTCTGAACATTTCGATACCAGTTACAACTACCTTACGGATATCTTCATGGATACCAACGATTTCAACTTCTTCATTAACATGGAGGATACCTCTTTCTACTCTACCAGTAGCAACAGTACCACGTCCTGTAATTGAGAATACGTCTTCTACAGGCATAAGGAATGGCTTATCTGTATCTCTTTCTGGATCTGGAACATATTCATCGATTGTGTGCATAAGTTCAAGAATCTTATCACCCCATTCGCTGTTTGGATCTTCAAGAGCCTTAAGAGCTGAACCCTTGATGATTGGTGTATCATCGCCTGGGAAATCATATTCGTTAAGAAGTTCTCTGATTTCCATTTCTACTAATTCAAGAAGTTCTTCATCATCAACCATATCACACTTGTTCATGAATACAACGATGTAAGGAACACCTACCTGACGAGCAAGAAGGATATGTTCTCTTGTCTGAGCCATAACACCATCAGTAGCAGCAACAACAAGGATACCAGCATCCATCTGAGCAGCACCAGTGATCATGTTCTTAACGTAATCGGCATGTCCTGGACAGTCAACGTGTGCATAGTGTCTCTTTTCTGTTTCATATTCAACGTGAGCTGTAGAGATTGTGATACCTCTTTCTCTTTCTTCTGGAGCCTTATCGATATTTTCGAATGCAACAGCTTCACCTGTACCAAGTCTCTCATGAAGAGTCTTTGTGATAGCAGCTGTAAGAGTTGTCTTACCGTGATCTACGTGTCCAATTGTACCAATGTTGCAATGTGGTTTTGTTCTTTCAAATTTAGCCTTTGCCATTGTTTAAAATCCTCCTAATTTAAATAGAATAATCGTCTGCAATGCAGACTTCTCATAGCTGAAATCTATTATATTATTTTTTCAAGAATATTTCAACCATATTTTATATAAAAGCATTGTAAACTAATACTTTTATATGAATTAAGTGATATATTTACATATTCTAACCAGCTTAAACCAGATATAGACATAAATACATCATATATTTATTACTGCGAAATACATTATACTATATTTCGCAGTAATTAAATTATCGTTTGATTATACTAAGCTAGATTATTTTGCTCTTGAAGCAATAACCTTATCCTGAACTGACTTAGGAGCCTGTTCATACTTATCGAAGAACATAGAGTAGTTACCACGACCCTGTGTCTTAGAACGAAGGTCTGTAGCATATCCGAACATTTCTGAAAGTGGAACGAATGCTTTAATCATCTTACCACCACTGATATCTTCCATACCTTCAATACGACCTCTACGAGCATTGATATCACCGATAACATCACCCATGTATTCTTCTGGCATAGTAACTTCAACCTTCATGATAGGCTCAAGAAGAGCTGGAGCTGCCTTAGCCATAGCATCCTTGAATGCCATAGAACCAGCAATGTGGAATGCCATTTCTGATGAATCGACTTCATGGTAAGATCCATCATAAATATCTGCTCTAAGTCCGAGAACTGGGAATCCAGCTAAGATACCTGAGTTAGCTGCTTCTCTGATACCATCAGCAACTGAAGGAATGTATTCCTTAGGAATAGCACCACCTACTACTGAAGATTCGCAGAAAAGTACTGGAGGTTCGTTAATTAATACTGTGTTCTTTGTTTCAACATCAAACTTATCAACGTTAGCTTCAAGTGGAGAGAAACGTACTTTACAGTGACCATACTGACCACGTCCACCTGACTGCTTAGCATACTTACTGTCAATATCAACAGACTTAGTAAAGCATTCTCTGTAAGCAACCTGAGGAGCACCTACGTTAGCCTCTACCTTAAATTCACGAAGAAGTCTATCAACGATGATATCAAGGTGAAGTTCACCCATACCAGCGATGATTGTCTGACCTGTTTCTGTATCTGTATGAGCACGGAATGTTGGGTCTTCTTCAGCAAGCTTTGCTAAAGCTTCTCCCATCTTACCCTGGTCATTCTTAGTCTTTGGCTCAATAGCAAGTTCAATAACTGGCTCTGGGAATTCCATAGACTCTAAGATAACAGGATGCTGTTCGTCACAGATAGTATCACCTGTAACTGTAACCTTAAGACCTACTGCAGCAGCAATATCTCCTGAGTAAACCTTATCTATTTCTTTTCTCTGGTTGGCGTGCATCTGAAGGATACGTCCAACTCTTTCTTTCTTATTCTTATTAGCATTAAGTACATAAGAACCACCGTTTAATGTACCTGAGTAAACTCTAAAGAATGCTAACTTACCAACGAATGGGTCTGTCATAATCTTGAATGCAAGAGCTGAGAATGGCTCTTCATCAGATGACTTTCTTGTAACTTCGTTACCGTCTTCATCAACACCTGTGATATCTGGGATATCTGTAGGAGCTGGCATATATTCGATAACTGCATCAAGAAGCTTCTGAACACCCTTGTTCTTGTAAGCTGTACCGCAAAGACAAGGAATAGCTGTACCTTCAATAGTACCCTTTCTTAAAGCTGCCTTTAACTCTGGAACGCTAATTTCTTCATCGTTAAAGAACTTTTCCATAAGGTCTTCATCAAGTTCAGCACACTGTTCAACGAGCTTGTCATGATATTCCTGAGCTTCGTCCTTTAAATCATCAGGAATTTCACCAACTGAAATATCATCTCCCTTATCTCCGTTGAAGACATAAGCCTTCATTTCAAATAAGTCGATAATACCCTTGAATTCATCTTCCTTACCGATAGGAATTTGTACAAGTACAGGATTCTTTCCAAGCTTAGTAATAAGCTGGTTGCATGAACCAAAGAAATCAGCACCCATTTTATCCATCTTGTTCATGAAAGCCATACGTGGTACGTTATATTTATCAGCCTGACGCCATACGTTTTCTGACTGTGGTTCAACACCGTTCTGTGCATCGAATACACCTACAGCGCCATCAAGTACTCTAAGTGAACGTTCAACTTCTACTGTGAAGTCAACGTGTCCTGGAGTATCAATAATGTTAATACGATATTCCGGCTGTGTCTTATCTGGCTTACCTTCTTTTTCAGGTGTCCAGTGACATGTTGTAGCAGCTGAAGTAATTGTGATACCTCTTTCCTGCTCTTGGGCCATCCAGTCCATAGTAGCAGTACCTTCATGTGTATCACCGATTTTGTGATTAACACCAGTATAATAGAGGATACGCTCTGTTAATGTTGTCTTACCAGCATCAATATGAGCCATGATACCAATATTTCTGGTTCTCTCCAATGGATATTCTCTTCCAGCCATTGATAAACCCTCCTAATTTTATTAGAATCTGTAATGTGCAAACGCTTTGTTTGCTTCTGCCATCTTGTGCATGTCTTCCTTCTTCTTTACAGAAGCGCCTGTGTTGTTGGCAGCATCAAGGATTTCATTTGCAAGTCTTTCTTCCATTGTCTTCTCTCCTCTTTTACGAGAATAAGAAGTCATCCAACGAAGTGCTAAAGCCTGTCTTCTATCTGGCTTAACTTCGATAGGTACCTGATATGTGGCACCACCAATACGTCTAGCCTTTACTTCAAGAACTGGCATAATATTATTCATAGCCTCTTCAAATACTTCGATAGCTGGTCTTTCTGTCTTAGCTGCAATTCTATCAAATGCACCATAAACAATCTTCTGTGCTACACCTCTCTTACCATCAAGCATAATGTTGTTGATAAGCTTTGTAACTACCTTATTATTGTAAATAGGATCAGCTAATACATCTCTTTTTTGAGTATGTCCTTTACGTGGCACGGTTCTTCCCTCCTTAATAGTCATTAATTCATCGGTACTCACAAATAATTTGTGTTTCGTGCTCGGTCTATATTAAACCTGCAACCTTAGGATTAATCTAACTCCGGCACTATTCAAAATTATGTGAATAAATGTGTCATCGCTAATTTGCGTTACACTTTATCTGCTTAAGCAGTTAATTACTTTGCGTCCTTTGGTCTCTTAGCACCATACTTAGAACGAGCCTGTCTTCTCTTTGCTACACCTGCTGTATCAAGTGTACCTCTTACGATGTGATATCTTGTACCTGGTAAATCCTTTACTCTACCACCTCTGATAAGAACAACGCTATGTTCCTGAAGATTATGACCTTCACCTGGAATGTATGATGTTACTTCAATACCATTTGAAAGACGAACTCTGGCAATCTTTCTAAGAGCTGAGTTTGGCTTCTTAGGTGTTGCTGTCTTAACAGCTGTACATACACCTCTCTTCTGTGGTGCTGATACATCTGTAGCCTTCTTCTGAAGTGAGTTATATCCCTTCTGAAGAGCTGGAGCTGTAGACTTCTTTACTGTTGACTTTCTTCCCTGCTTTACTAACTGGTTAAATGTAGGCATTCCTTTTTCACCTCCCGGAATTAGAATATTAATCTGGTTGCACGCTCAGTAAATTCTGAACTTAGGTATGCGAAAATATTATTTAATTCACATACTCATCTATTATATATGGTATAGTTTTTTATGTCAAGATATTTTGATTGTATTTTTTTGAAATATTTTGTCTATTTATTATAAAAATATATTTACAATACTTTTTTCTAATTACTTATATTCTATATAATAATATTATCATCTATTTCAACCTCATTATTTCTAAATACAATTAGTTTTCCTACTTATTACCTTTAACATTATAAGTATGAAATTTATTTAATCATATTAAAAAAACTCACTACATATTGTTTTATTTACAATATATAGTGAGCTTATTATATCTTAATTGTTTTTATTTTATTCAATACATGAATATTATTTAACAATTATTCTTCTGTTATTCCTACTATCATATCATCGTCTTCTGAAAGATTGATTTCATCATCTTCTGAGAAATTAAGCATAGCATCTTGTTCTTGTTCAGATGTATTTTCATTTTCATCTTCAACAAACATAGTATCTGTATCAAGCTTAATATTCTGATAACGAGGCATACCTGTACCGGCTGGAATAAGCTTACCGATAATAACATTTTCCTTAAGACCAATAAGTGGGTCAACCTTACCGTTAATAGCGGCATCAGTAAGAACCTTTGTTGTCTCCTGGAATGAAGCTGCTGAAAGGAATGAGTTAGTTGCAAGGGAAGCCTTAGTAATACCAAGAATAATTGGTGTACCAGTTGCTGGCATCTTGCCTTCTTCTACAAGTCTTTCATTAACTTCTGTAAATTCAATTGTATCTACCTGTGAACCTGGAAGGAATTCTGAATCCCCTGCTGACTCAATGATAATCTTCTTAAGCATCTGACGAACAATAAGCTCAATATGCTTATCATTGATTTCAACACCCTGTACACGATAAACTTTTTGAACTTCTCTTATCATGTAATCCTGAACAGCTCTTACACCAAGTATTCTTACGATATCATGTGGATTTTCTGAACCCTCTGTGATTTCTTCACCAGTTGCAACAATTTGTCCTTCTTGAACCTTAACTCTTGTATCTCTTGATACTGGATAAGCCTTTGACTCACCCTCATCGTTAGTAATAACGATATCTGTCTTCTTTTCTGTCTTAGCAAAGCTTACTGTACCACCGAACTCTGCAAGAACTGCAAGGGTCTTAGGCTTTCTAGCTTCAAAAAGTTCTTCTACTCTAGGAAGACCTTGTGTAATATTATCACCGGCAACACCACCTGTATGGAAAGTACGCATTGTAAGCTGTGTACCTGGTTCACCGATAGACTGAGCTGCTATGATACCAACTGCTTCACCTACTTGAACTGTCTGACCTGTAGCAAGGTTAGAACCGTAACACTTAGCACATACGCCGATATGTGAACGGCAAGTAAGGATTGTTCTTATCTTAACTCTTTCAACACCTGTTCCAACAATAGCCTTAGCTCTTGCTGGTGTAACAAGCTTGTTAGCTGCTACTAATATCTCACCAGTTGCTGGGTCAATAATATCTTCAGCAAGGAATCTACCTGTAATACGTTCTTCAAGTGGCTCAAGTACATCTGCCTTAGCATCACTATTAGCAGTAGCCTTATCATTAACAAAGTCTGATACATACATACCAGGAATTGCTCTACCAACACTACAATCATTCTCACGAATAATAAGGTCTTGTGAAACATCAACAAGACGTCTTGTAAGATAACCTGAATCGGCTGTTCTTAACGCTGTATCTGAAAGACCCTTTCTAGCACCATGAGCTGACATAAAGTATTCCAAAACGTCAAGACCCTCACGGAAGTTAGACTTAATAGGAAGTTCGATAGTATTACCTGATGTATCTGCCATAAGTCCTCGCATACCAGCAAGCTGTTTAATCTGCTGGTTAGAACCTCTCGCACCTGAGTCAGCCATCATGAAGATGTTATTGTATTTATCAAGACCTGCAAGAAGTGCATCCTTAAGTATTTCATCAGTTTCCTGCCATACTCGAATAACATTCTTATGTCTTTCTTCATCTGTTGAACGACCTCTATTATAGTTATTAGTAATCTGTTCAACTTTCTTTTCAGCATCTGAAATAAGTTTCTTCTTGATTGGTGGCACTGTCATTTCTGAAATAGAAACAGTCATGGCAGCTCTTGTTGAATACTTATAACCCATAGCCTTAATATCATCAAGAACTTCTGCTGTCTTAGTTGTACCATGTGTATTAATAACGTGCTGTAAAATATCCTTAAGTTGTTTCTTACCAACGTGGAAATCTACTTCTGGTACAAATGTGTTATCTGGGTTAGTTCTATCTACATATCCTAAATCCTGTGGAAGAATTTCGTTGAAGATTAATCTTCCTAATGTAGACTCTGTATTACCATATATTGTTTCACCATTAGCATCCTTCTTCGCAACACGAACAAGTATCTTAGAGTGAAGTGTGATTACACCATTTTCATAAGCTAAAAGTGCTTCGTTTATACTCTTAAAGAACTTACCTTCTCCCTTAGCACCAGGTCTTTCCTGTGTAAGATAGTAGATACCAAGTACCATATCCTGTGAAGGAACGGCAACAGGACCACCATCTGAAGGCTTAAGTAAGTTATTTGGTGAAAGAAGCATAAATCTACATTCTGCTTGAGCTTCAACTGAAAGTGGAAGATGGACAGCCATCTGGTCACCATCGAAATCGGCGTTGAACGCTGTACAAACAAGTGGATGAAGCTTGATAGCCTTACCTTCTACAAGGATTGGCTCGAATGCCTGAATACCAAGTCTGTGAAGTGTAGGAGCACGATTAAGCATAACTGGATGTTCTTTAATAACATCTTCAAGTACGTCCCAAACACAAGTTTCAAGGTGTTCTACACTCTTTTTAGCTTTCTTAATATTGTCTGCAAGACCACGTCTTACAAGTTCTCTCATAACAAATGGCTTGAAAAGTTCGATAGCCATTTCCTTTGGAAGACCACACTGATAAATCTTAAGTTCTGGTCCAACTACGATAACTGAACGTCCAGAGTAGTCAACTCGCTTACCTAAAAGGTTCTGACGGAAACGTCCCTGCTTACCTTTAAGTAAATCAGAAAGTGACTTTAACGCTCTGTTACCAGGGCCTGTTACAGGACGACCATTTCTACGTCCATTATCAATAAGCGCATCAACAGCTTCCTGAAGCATTCTCTTTTCATTACGAACAATGATTTCAGGTGCGCCAAGCTCCATAAGACGAGCAAGACGGTTATTTCTATTGATAATTCTTCTATATAAATCATTCAAATCAGATGTTGCAAATCTACCACCATCAAGCTGTACCATAGGTCTTAAATCTGGTGGAATAACTGGAATTTCTGTAAGTATCATCCATTCAGGCTTTGTACCTGCTGTAAGGAATGCGTCCATAACTTCAATTCTCTTGATAAGTCTTGCAGCCTTCTGTGAAGTTGTTGTAGCAAGTTCTTCTTTAAGCTTTACAAGTTCAGCTTCAAGGTCAACATTTCTTAAAAGTTCAAGAATAGCTTCTGCACCCATTCCAACTCTGAATTCATCACCATACTGGTCATATAATTCTCTGTATTCCTGTTCTGATAATATCTTCTTAAATGGAATATCTGTTTCACCTGGGTCTATTACAATGTATGAAGCAAAGTATAATACTTTTTCAAGGTTCTTAGGGCCAATATCAAGTATTAAATCCATACGGCTAGGTATTCCCTTAAAGTACCATATATGTGATACAGGAGCTGCCAAATGAATGTGTCCCATACGGTCTCTACGAACACTTGCCTTAGTTACTTCAACACCACACTTATCGCAGACAATACCCTTATCCTTAATCTTTTTGTACTTACCACAGTGACACTCCCAGTCCTTGCTAGGTCCAAAAATTCTTTCACAGAACAAGCCGTCTTTTTCCGGCTTTAATGTTCTGTAATTGATTGTTTCTGGTTTTGTAACCTCACCATGTGACCATTCTAAGATATTCTCTGGAGAAGCAAGTTTAATCTGAATCTTATCAAACTTCATTGATTTATTTGATAAATCTTTTTTTGATTCTTCTGCCATTATAGTGCTCCCTTCTATTATTCCATAATATCTATGCTGCCATCACCATAATCGTCCATATCATCAAATGAACCATCATCATCGTAATCGGCATCTTCAACATCAACAAAGCCTTCATCACCAACAGTCTGGATTGTAGACCCACTCTTAGCATATTCAGCTTCTTCTTCTTTGCTGTTTCTTCTGTATCCACCATCATCAAGAACCTTCTTAAAGTCAGTAACTTCATATTCAGAACTTTCAAGAAGACGAACTTCATTGTTATCCTTATCAAGAACTCTTACATCAAGAGCAAGTGATTGAAGTTCCTTAAGAAGTACCTTAAATGACTCTGGAATACCTGGTTCAGGAATATTTTCACCCTTAATAATTGCTTCATAAGTCTTAACACGTCCTACAACATCATCAGACTTAACTGTAAGAATTTCCTGTAATGTATATGATGCACCATAAGCTTCAAGTGCCCAAACTTCCATTTCACCGAAACGCTGTCCACCGAACTGTGCCTTACCACCAAGTGGCTGCTGTGTAACGAGTGAGTAAGGACCTGTTGAACGTGCATGAATCTTATCATCAACAAGGTGATGTAACTTAAGGTAGTGCATGAAACCAATTGTTACTGGACTATCAAAGTATTCACCTGTACGTCCGTCACGAAGTCTTACCTTACCATCACGTCCGATTGGAACCCCCTTCCATTCTTCTCTATGCGCTCTATTAGCTGATAAGTATTCAAATACTTCTGGGTTAAGTAAATCCTTATATTCTGCTGTAAATGTTACCATATCAGCTGGATATTCTTCTCCATCTTCCTGCGCTTTCTTTCTTTCAGCTTCAAGTTCTTCATCATCAAATGGGTGGTTTGCATAAGCATTTGCCATATCAAGTGTATCCATAATATCATGCTCGTCTGCGCCATCGAATACTGGTGTAGAAATATTAAAGCCTAATACCTTAGCAGCAAGACTTAAATGTATCTCTAATACCTGTCCAATATTCATTCGTGAAGGCACACCAAGAGGATTAAGTACGATATCAAGAGGACGACCATTAGGAAGGAATGGCATATCTTCTACTGGAAGAACTCTTGAAACGACACCCTTGTTACCATGACGACCAGCCATCTTATCACCGACTGAAATCTTTCTCTTCTGTGCAATATATATACGAACTGACTTATTAACACCTGGTGCTAATTCGTCACCATTTTCTCTTGTAAATGTCTTAACAGCAACAACAATACCATATTCACCATGAGGAACTTTAAGTGAAGTATCTCTTACTTCTCTTGCCTTTTCACCAAAGATAGCTCTTAAAAGCCTTTCTTCTGCTGTAAGTTCTGTTTCTCCCTTAGGAGTAACCTTACCAACAAGAATATCACCTGCACGAACTTCAGCACCGATACGAATAACACCGTTTTCATCGAGGTCCATAATTGAACCGCTGCTTGCTGATGGAATATCTCTTGTGATTTCTTCTGGTCCTAACTTAGTATCTCTTGCTTCTGTTTCATATTCTTCAAGATGTACTGATGTGTATACATCTTCTCTTACAAGTCTTTCACTAAGAAGAACAGCATCTTCGTAGTTATAACCTTCCCATGTCATAAAGCCTATAAGTGGGTTCTTACCTAAAGCAATCTCTCCATTTTGTGTTGATGGACCATCTGCAATTACATCTCCAGCTTTAACTCTATCTCCCTTTAACACGATAGGCTTCTGGTTATAACAGTTACTCTGGTTACTTCTTACAAACTTAGTAAGTGTATATTCATGAACCTTTCCATCATCACCTTTGATAACAATTCTGTTAGACTCAGATGATAATACAACACCATCTTCTTCTGCAACAACACATACACCAGAGTCAATAGCTGCTTTATTTTCAATACCAGTACCAATTACTGGTGCTTCTGTTGTAAGAAGAGGAACTGCCTGACGCTGCATGTTAGAACCCATTAAGGCTCTGTTAGCATCATCGTTCTGAAGGAAAGGTATCATTGATGTAGCAACTGAAAATACCATCTTAGGAGATACGTCCATAAGGTCAATCATAGTCTTATCAAATTCTGATGTTTCTTCTCTGAAACGTCCAGAAACTGTATTCTTAATGAAATGTCCTTCTTCATCTATTTCAGCATTAGCCTGTGCTACATGATAATCATCTTCTTCATCTGCTGTAAAGTATTGAACTTCATCAGTAACTCTAGGATTTTTAGGGTCAGTCTTGTCTACAACTCTATATGGAGCTTCAACAAATCCATACTCATTAATTCTTGCATAAGAAGCAAGTGAGTTGATAAGACCAATGTTAGGTCCTTCAGGTGTTTCGATAGGACACATTCTACCATAATGTGTATAGTGTACATCTCGAACTTCGAAACCTGCTCTATCTCTTGATAAACCACCAGGTCCTAAAGCTGAAAGACGTCTTTTATGTGTAAGCTCACTTAATGGATTATTCTGGTCCATGAACTGTGACAACTGTGAACTACCAAAGAATTCCTTAATAGCTGCTGTTACAGGCTTAATATTAATAAGTGACTGTGGTGATATTCCACTTAAATCCTGAGTTGACATTCTTTCTCTTACAACTCTTTCCATTCTTGAAATACCAATTCTGAACTGGTTCTGTAAAAGTTCACCAACAGCTCTTATACGTCTGTTACCTAAGTGGTCAATATCATCTTTAGTTCCTACACCATATTCAAGGTGTAAGTTATAGTTAATTGAAGCTAAAATATCTTCAACTGTTATATGCTTTGGAATTAAGTCAGCGATATTAGCTGAAATTGCCTTCTTAATATCTTCAAGTTCTGTGTTATTAGCTAAAATATCACTTAAAACTGGGAAGAATACATCTTCTGTTACGCCTAATTCTTTAGCCTCCTGCTTGTCAATATCAACCCACTTTGTGATATCAACAGCCATGTTAGAAAGTACCTTAACTTTAACATTCTTAAATGTTCCGTCATTACTTCTACACTCTACATCAAGAAATACTGCTGGTACAGCCGCATCTTGAATTTTTGTTGCAGTTTCCCTATCTAACTTTTCTCCAGCACTTGCAATAATTTCTCCGTTACCATCAATAACGTCTTCTGCAAGAACATGTCCTGCAATTCTATTTCTGAAAGAAAGCTTCTTATTAAACTTATATCTTCCTACTCTTGCAAGGTCATATCTTCTAGGGTCAAAGAACATTCCTGAGATAAGTGACTCAGCACTATCTACTGATAAAGGTTCACCTGGTCTTAACTTCTTATAAAGCTCTAAAAGACCTTCCTGAACATTAGTAGAAGTATCCTTTTCCATAGTAGCAAGAAGTTTAGGTTCTTCTCCAAACATATCAATAATCTCAGCATTAGAACCAAAACCTAAAGCTCTAATAAGAACTGTTACAGGAACTTTTTTATTTCTATCTACCTTTACATAGAATATATTGTTAGCATCTGTTTCATATTCAAGCCATGCACCTCTGTTAGGAATAACCTGACTGCTGTAAAGGAATATCTTTCCATACTTATCTTTCTGGATATCATAATATATACCAGGTGAACGTACCAACTGGCTGACAATTACTCTCTCTGCTCCATTGATTACAAATGTACCTGTCTTTGTCATAAGAGGAAGGTCACCCATAAAAATCTCATGAGTTGTAATATCACCAGACTCCTTATTATGGAGCATTACTCTTACTTTAAGAGGAGCTGCATAAGTTGCATCTCTTTCCTTACATTCCTCAATAGAATACTTGACTTCATCTTCGCACAACTTAAAGTCTATAAATGAAAGATTAATTCTTCCATTGTAATCTGCGATTGGAGAGATGTCATCAAAAACTTCTTTTAACCCTTCATCCAAAAACCACTGGTAAGAATCTTTCTGAACTTCAATAAGGTTAGGCATATCAAGAACTTCTTTTTGTCTTGAGTAACTCATTCTGATACTTTTACCTGACTTTACTGGACGTATTCTGTTTTTCTCCATTGACGTTTCACCCCTTGTGTTTATTTTTTATAATGAAAATAATTTGTGTGTATACAAACACACTCACCTTAAAACCTTACAATTTTAAAGGTTATTAATGCGTCATATTCTAAAATATGGCTTTAACGATAATATGTTTAAGCAAAAAAGGCATAAACATACCACAATAGTGCATTGTTCATAATATCATAGACTTTTTCAAATGTCAACACTATTTCTAAAATTATTCATATTATTACTATAATTTTTTTGCAATTTTATCCAATTATTTTTTAGGATTGAGTTTTAAAAACACTTATTACAACTATAATTCAACACTAGCAAATAAGCTCCCACTTCTTACCTTAATAAATGCTTTTAAAACTCAATCCTTAATTTTAATAGTGAATATAAATATCCCTGATAATAGGACACGCCAATTATCAGGGATTATATATATCTCACTGTTCTTCAATATTAGTCAGACAGCAAAATCAATGCTAAATTTGCAATAATTACTTAAGAGTAATCTTAGCTCCTTCAGCTTCAATCTTCTTCTGGATATCTTCAGCTTCTTCCTTAGAAGCAGCTTCCTTAATAATCTTAGGAGCGCCATCAACAACTTCCTTAGCTTCCTTTAATCCAAGACCTGTTACTTCACGAACAACCTTGATAACCTTAACCTTGTTAGGACCTACTTCTGTAAGTTCTACGTCAAATTCTGACTTTTCTTCTGCTGCTGCGCCGCCTGCTGCTGCTGCAACTACAACACCTGCTGCTGCAGATACGCCAAATTCTTCTTCACATGCTTTAACTAAATCGTTTAATTCTAATACTGATAATCCCTTAATAACTTCAATGATTTCCTGTGTAGTCATTTTAAAATTCTCCTTTTTTAATAATATTGGGGAAATTCCCTTAAAATCCTTTAAACAGATAGCTTTTAAAAAGCTAATCTGAAATAATCACATTCTAATACTCTGTAGATATTATTATGCAACTTCGCCGTTCTTTTCAGCGATTTGCTTAATAACACGAGCAAAGTTTGTAATAGGTGACTGCATACTGCCAAGTAACTTTGAAAGAAGTTCTTCTCTTGATGGAATAGTAGCGATTGTCTGGATACTATTAATATCATAATATGTTCCTTCAACAACACCACACTTAAGTTCAAGTGCATCAGCTGTCTTAGCAAAGTTTGCTAAAATTCTAGCTGGAGCTGTAGCATCTTCCTTACTAATAGCAATAGCTGTAGGTCCTTCGAGCTGTTCTGTCATTGGTTCAAATTCTGTACCAGCGATAGCTCTCTTTACTAAAGTATTCTTATAAACCTTGTAAACTACTCCTGCTTCTCTTAACTGCTTACGAAGCTGTGTATCCTGTTCAACAGTTAATCCACGATAATCTACTAAAACAACGCCCTGAGCGCCATTTAAAGATGCAGCAATTTCGTCTACGATAGGCTGCTTAAGTTCTACCTTTGCCATGAATCAATTACCTCCTGTTAGATTTCATATTCCAATTCGGAATAAAATTCTGCCTTCGATAAAATTGAATTTCACAGAGTCAAGTTCTAATTACTAACTCAATAAAAAAGTCCTCCTATGCAAGACAGGAGGACTGAATAATTCATCATCATAAATAATGCTTAGCATTAATCAAATGTTATATCCTCGGTAGGCGTTTGTCTTTAACCCTTGCGGGACCATACTGTCTTAGGCAAAATATAAGTGTGTCAACCACACTTGTGATAGTATACTATCATATATATAGGTTGTCAACCGTTTTTTATATATTTTATATAAATAAAATATAAATTAGCCAATATACTTAGCTGTGCTTACCTTAACACCAGGTCCCATTGTAGAAGTAAGTACTACACTTCTTAAATACTGTCCCTTAAGTGTTGCTGGCTTAGCCTTAACGATTGCGTCCATAACAGCCTGGAAGTTGTCTGATAACTGGTCTTCACTGAATGAAGCCTTACCAATTGGCACATGAATGATATTTGTCTTATCAAGTCTGTATTCAATCTTACCAGCCTTGATATCATTAACAGCTTTAGTTACGTCCATAGTAACTGTACCAGCCTTAGGGTTTGGCATTAAGCCCTTAGGTCCGAGTACACGTCCTAAACGTCCAACGACACCCATCATATCAGGTGTTGCAACAACTACGTCAAAGTCGAACCAGTTATCATTCTGAATTCTTGGAATAAGTTCTTCTGCACCAACAAAATCTGCTCCAGCTGCTAAAGCTTCATCAGCCTTTGCACCCTTAGCAAATACTAAAACTTTAACAGTCTTACCTGTTCCGTGTGGAAGAACAACAGCACCTCTAATCTGCTGTTCAGCATGACGTCCGTCACATCCTGTTCTGATATGAGCTTCAATAGTCTCATCAAACTTTGCAGTTGCACACTTCTTTACAAGAGTACAAGCTTCTGCTGGATCATATAATGTTGAGCGGTCAATATTCTTGGCAGCTTCAACGTATTTCTTTCCTCTTTTCATTATAAAAAAACCTCCTAGTGGTAATATCGGAAGGGTTTGACTTTCCTCCCACATATAAAACAATTAAATTATTAAAATTAGTCTTCTACAACGATACCCATACTTCTTGCAGTACCTGAAATCATTGAAACAGCTGCTTCAATTGATGCTGCATTCAAATCTGGCATCTTAAGTTCAGCAATCTTTTGAACTTCTGCTTTAGAAATTGTAGCAACCTTTGTCTTATTAGGTACACCAGAACCTGACTTAATGTTACAAGCCTTCTTAAGAAGTACAGCAGCTGGTGGAGTCTTTGTGATAAAGCTAAAGCTTCTATCAGCATAAACTGTAATAACTACAGGGATGATTAAATCTCCCTGGTCAGCTGTCTTAGCGTTGAACTGCTTTGTAAATTCTACAATATTAACACCATGCTGTCCAAGTGCTGGACCAACTGGTGGAGCCGGTGTAGCTTTGCCGGCAGGAATCTGTAATTTAATATATCCTGTTACTTTCTTTGCCATTTTAGGCACCTCCTAAATATTTTGTGGTATTTGGCGACTCACTATTAGTTTGTCTCCCACGTTTGCTTACGCAAACATTTACATCAATCTCACATCTGTGAAGCCTATTTCAACCGGTGTTTCACGGCCGAACATCTCAACATTAATTACAAGGCACTGCTTGCTCTCATTAATGTCTGTAATCTCCCCAACTGTGTTCTCCCAGGCACCTGAAAGAATCATTACCTGGTCACCGACTTTACCGTCAAACTGTACTCGAACACCGTCAGATTCGTCTGAACTTTCAAGTATAGATTCTGGAAGTTCTATTCCAAGTGATTTTATCTCAGCCGGAGTAAGTGGTACTGGCATAGACCCAGGCCCAACAAAACCTGTAACGCCTCGTGTATTACGAACAATGTACCATGTATCATCATTCATAACCATATTAATAAGGACGTATCCAGGAAACATCTTCTTCTTAGCAGGCTTCTTTGTTCCATTTTTAACTTCTACGACTGTTTCAAGAGGAACAATTACTTCTAATACCTGGTCAGAAAGCTCTCTGTTTTCAACTGTTTTTTGAATGTTTTCCTTAACCTTATTCTCATATCCAGAATAAGTATGAACAACATACCATTTTGCTTCGTCCATCTAATCACCTTTTCCTTACTTTACCAAGAATTCGATACCAAAGCGGACAACAAGGTCCACGATTGAAATGATAACACCAAGTACAACTGATGATATCACAACTGCAGCAGTTTCCTTTGTAAGGGTCTTCTGGTCAGGCCAAATTATTTTACCAAATTCAGCCTTTAAGCCTTTAAACCAGCTCTTTTTCTGTTTTTTTTCTTTAACAGTTTCACCCATAATATTAACCTCACTGTTATAAACTACTTAGTTTCCTTGTGTAATGTGTGTGATTTACAGAACTTACAATACTTCTTAGTTTCCATTCTGTCTGGATGAGTTTTCTTTTCCTTAGTCATGTTGTAATTACGCTGTTTACACTCAGTACATGCCAATGTTATCTTAACGCGCACAACTTCCACCTCCAATTTTTTTAATTTTGTAGGTGTATAAATACCTTTTAGCAATTGGATAATATGCCTTATACAAGAGCTGTTATCTTGTATACCTTTGCCTTTTTAAAGATATTTACACCAATTGGCTTTTTTTAGGCATAAAAAAAAGACCGCTTCCATAGCCGTTTTAATATATCATAGTTAAGTAATATAAGTCAATACTTTTCCTTGATAATTTTTATTTGAAGAAACAAAGTTTGTTAATTTTTAATAGTGACAAGCCGTTAGTAAAGGACTATAATATAATGTAGTGTAATATATTTCAATCAAATTTGTGAAAATACTGTGAATTTTTTTCACATGCTCATTCCCTGCTATTGTATAAAATAATACGATGGTATATGAGATTTTTCAATATTAAAAATATCTATTTGATTATATATTACAATTATATTGACTGCAAAACGGAGTTTGCATAAATAACAATAAGGACAAGGAGGTTATATTGATGATAAGCAATGTTTATTCTTATTACCTTTCACAATATGGTAATAAATACAATTCAAAATATGAGTCACATACAAAAGCTCAATTAAAAAACATGTCAGGCAAAGTCATGAAGATTAACAGCCAGACTCCTGCTTATAAAATAGATACATCAGAAGACGCACAAAAATATGCAATCGACCTTAAAGAAAACGCAATAGAGCTTGTTATTATAGCTAATGACCTTACAGATAAAAAAGACGGCTCTATTAACTATAAAAAAGCTGCAACTTCAAGTGACCCTGAAGCTATTGAAGCTTCTTATATTGGTGATGAAGAAGAAGCTTCTGTTGACGCATTTGACATTAATGTATCACAGCTTGCAAGTAATCAGATTAATATAAGTAATTTTTTAGCACCTAATTCTAAACATATTGAATCGGGTAGCTATTCTTTTGACGTTAATATTAACAATCTTACATACGAAATTGAATTTGATGTTGAAAAAAAGGAAACAACTAAAGATATTCAAGAAAAAATTTCAAGGCTTATTAATAATTCTAATATTGGGCTTAATTCAAAAGTAGTTAGTGATAGCAATGGCAATACTGCTCTTTCTATTGAGTCTGATACAACTGGGCTTACAAATGATAATAAAAATGTTATTTTTTCAATTCAAGCTAATGATGATGACTATGACGCATACAGTGATGATAATTCTGTTTATACTAAAAGTAAGACTTTAATAAATACACTTGGACTTAACAGAGTTTCGCAGTATCCTGAAAATGCTATTTTTTCAATTAATGGAAGTGAACGTTCTTCTACTTCTAATGATATATCAATTAATAAAACTTTTTCGCTTTCATTTAACAAGACTACTGATAATAAAACAGTCCACATAGGACTTCAAACTGATAAGGACTCTATTGCTGACAGTATTAATGAATTAGTAACTGGTTACAATCAGCTTTTATCTGTATCTAATAATAGTAACAATGATAAGTTTATTGGCAATGCTAAGCTTCGTAAGGAATTTGTTAATCTTGCTAAGGCTTACAGCAACCAGCTTAATTCAACGGGTCTTAATGTCAGTGAAGACGGTCATATTAATATTAATAAAGATACTATTGTAAATGCTGCTGACAGCGGAACTTTGCATGATATATTCGCAGGGCTTACTCCTTTTAAGACAGCACTTCAAAATAAAGCAGAAGATATTGCTTTTAATCCTATGGAGTATGTTAACAATAAGATAATTGCATACAAAAACCCACATAGACAGTTAAATGACCCTTATAACTTGTCAGCTTATACTGGGATGATGTTTAATGGGTATATTTAATTAATACAAAAAGCGGAGCTTGTATTTTACAGTTGATGAATGAAAGCTAAGTATTTCTAAGTTGTGCTGATTTATTTATTGAAATCAAACGTGAACATAATCAATGCGACGTCGTGTCGCTGATTATTTGCCCCAACATCGTGTTGGGGCATCACTGTTTTTATACAGCACAACTACGAACTACTAAGCTTCCATCATATACTGTAAAATAAAAGCCCTGCTTTTTTGTCTCTACTTTTTAGAAGGGAAGTTCTTAATATAAAATATATTTCCTTTTATGGTGTGTTTCTATCAGACAAATATTGGCAATCCATTTTGCTACTTACTTATATCACATATACTGAAAAATACAAGCCCTGTTTTTTTATCTCATTATAAATCTTTGGGCGGTGTTTTGCCAGGTGTAATCTTTTTTGTATAAATCAAAAGCGTTCTCCACTAAATTTAATCTTTCGCTACTATTTATTAACAATTCCTGTGCTGTGTATACACAATCTTTGCAGTTGTTGATATCATACATTTTTATTGTATTTGAAATGCCTTGACTCGCCTTGTAGTTATTATAATCTGTGATTACCGCTGTTTTATTTGCCATTCCTGAAAATACTCTGTCATGTATTCCATTTTTGAAAAATGGAGAACAATCTAGTATTATTGAATAGTTAGAAATCAAAGAATATGACATTGCAAATGTTACTGGCTTTTGCCAAGTAATGTTTCTATTGTCTATGTTGTCGTATCTATCCCACCAGTCACCAAGTACTGTTACTGGTGTATTATCTTTAACAAAATTATCTATAAGTTGCTTTCTATAATAATTCCTAAGATACATTTCCACTGGATACGCATAATTCATTGTTTCACGAAATATATTTATATAATCTAGTTCTAACGAAGATGAACCTTCAACTCCATTTTCACTACACATAAGACTATAAAAACCATTTTTCTTAAAAATATGCTCTAATGCCTGCTGCATAGTTATATTCGTATCTGAACTCATACAATCAAGCATAGCTTTCATTATGTTTACAATGTGTTGTCTTGCCTCTGTATCATATCTTAGATATTCATTTTCACAAAGATACTCTCCATTCATTATCATATTAAGATAAAAATTTGGTTCTCTATATGTTCCCGGAAATATTATTTCATTTTTCTTGCTATCATAAGATGTATTAACAAATGACGTATCGGCACTTAAAACTGAAAAGAAAACATTTTTTATATGTGGATAATACTTCTTTACATATTCACAATGATTCTTATCAACCATCACTACATTGTAGTTCTTAAGCTTACAAGCTAACGTGCTATGATGATACAACGGATTATCAAGTATATAATTAAAAAATGGCGCATTTATATTGTCAAGATAATAACTTCCATCTTCAATTATCATTCGTGGAAGCTTTGAATTAAAATCTATAACTGCATAATAACTTTTACCTATATAACTTTCTAATTTATTACAATCATTTTCTGTAATAATCGCTTCATTTTCCTGTGCTAAGTTATTATCAAGCTCACAGATTTCCGTATGAAATCCCATTTTTTCAAATGTATCAGAAAGTCTTGATGTGAAAAATGCCCCACTACTATAACACAAGCTTCTTGTTGTAAACATAAGAATTGTATTGTTATCATTTTCTAAAGTCATAAATAAATTACTTTTCCTGTAACATTATATTTTCAATCTCATTTAAGTCTAATCTTCCATCTTCAAAACGTGGAAGTGGTTTATCAAGAACTATGAGTTTTTGTATTTCCCATCTAAAGCCTTTTTTCTCATTGTACTTGTCAATCTTTCGCTTCATTGTTTCATATCTCATATCCTTTTTAATAGGAACAACTATTGCTGTAAGTTTGTCTTCACATAAACTAAGATAACTTTCTGCAACTCCATTTATGGCTGTAATCTCATCATTAATTACTTTTCGACATATCTTTTCTCCTGTTGGAAGTAAAAGTATGCCTGAATTTCTTCTATCAAGCACAAGTCTTCCATCGTGGTTAAAATGTCCATAATCACCTGTATGATATACGTTATTTTGTATTACCTTTTTATTAGTATCCTCGTCTTTATCATAGCCTGCCATAACACAAGGCCCACTTACAAGAATTTCGCCATCAGCTGACAATGTAACTTGAGTTCCATCATAAATATCATACGAACCATCAAGATGATTACTTATTGCAATACAACCTGAACACTCTGTCATTCCATAAATTGAATAAACTTCATAATCTCTATCCATAAGTTTTTCAAATAATCTATAAGGACAAGTTGCACCACCTATTACTATTGTTCTAAGTTCCTTATTAAATGCCTTAACCTTTTTAAGATACTTTATCATAGATGGAGTTCCCGGAAGTATTGTTGCATTATAGTAATATGTGTCTGCGTCAATATGCCTTAAACCACGACCTACGCAAACGCAAGCCCCCTTTGTAAGCGGCCATAAAAGACTGTATGCAAGTCCAAATATATGATGAAGTGAAATCTGTGCAAGTACTCTATCATCACTGTCACATTTACATCTACTGTTAATAGCCTTTACTGTATTTAAAAGATTAGATGTAGTAAGCACTACTGCCTTATCAGACTCACTTGCCGTAGCTGTAAATAGTAATATATTTCCTTCTATTGTATCCTTGTCATAATCATCTATATCAAATCCGTTATCATCTTCTGCACCTGATATTATAATTGCATGTTCATCTGCTAAAATATACTGATTAGTTGACGATAAGATATAATCTGTCTTTATGTTTTTTAACATACGACTTCTTTCATTGTGTGGTAGGAAAAAGTCAACAAGTATTGCGTCCTTTCCTGCCATTACTATTCCAAAGAGATTAACTATCCATCTATATGACGCTGGCCCACATAGAGCAATTCGCTTTCCCTCGTATTGTTTTAAGTGAAGCGCTTTCTTAATAGCATCTTCCATGAACTGACTGTATGATACATCATAAGTGTCATATAGGATGGCAGTCTTGTCTTTGTATTTTTCTGCATTGTCTGTTAATAATTTATAAAATGAAGTTATTTTGTGCATAGGGAAATCCTCCATAATGTGTTTTAATAATATTAGTGTATCCGTACTTTTATTTTACACTTATATATTTTTAATCTGTCAAATATATATTATGTTATTAACTATAATAGTAAACATATTTGTGGATTTACGCAATATGGAATTTGAAAATATTGAATTGAATAATGTAAAAATTATTGTATCTTTGTATAATATTAGTTTTATATATTATATATAAATCATCACATTATTTGGGGCAGATTATAATACCAAGTGCAACACTAAAAAAATAGACAATATGTAAACCACGATGTAAAATGTAGTTGCAACACCAACATAGTACAAAGAGGTTCAAATGAAAATATCAATGGTTTATTAAGATTTTTCTTTCCAAGAGGTACTGATTTCAGAAAGATTACAAGAGTACAACTTGATGCAGTTCTTGATAAAATCAATAATAGACCTAGAAAATGTTTAGACCTTCTTTCTCCTATTGACTATTTTTATCAAAGTGTTGCACTTGGTTTGACAATCTAAGAAGCTGATGATAACTTTTCTGTTGACTTTGACTGTGCGCTTGTAATACCGCTTAACTGTCTGTTTGTGTTAGCGGCTGTAAGATTATGCTGTACTACCATAATATTTTCCTCCTTGAATTTAATGTGACTTCCTTGCCACAAATAATAATTTGATTAGTTCAATAACATATACTTGCTATTGTTATTTATTATATCAGACATTGTTTTTTAAACTTTAGTCCCAATATAAACTTTTTTAAAATTTTTATTATATAAAATATTTTACTTCTTTCTATCCATAAACTGTGATGTATAACCTAGATTACTTTGTACCTTATGATAAGCATTAGCCATCTTGCTACTTCTCTTGGCATTCTGTATGTCAGCTTTCATCTGATTAAACTTTCTTCCAACAATTACTTTATTTCTTGACTCTTGAGCTTGTACTTTAACACTCAAATCCGTTATCTCTTTTATCAAGCCTTGAAGTTCCTTTATCTGAGCTGCATATGCACTCTTATTATCCCCGATTGAATTTTTTACTCTTTCAAACAAGGCTTCAAACCCATTATCAAGTTCAAGTAACTTGTCTATTAATTCACCTTTTTGCTCAATATTTGAATAAAATTCACTATCATTAAATGATGATTTATCCATTGTTGCCATATTGTATTGACTTATATTAAACTCTGATATCTGCTGTAATATATCTCTTTTCATTACCAGACTTTCTATCATCATCTGTAGATAATTATCTGTCATCATAAAGCACTCACCCTTTATATTTTATACACTCTTAGTTTTTTGCATTACCTGCTTCCATGTATCTCTCATTCCTCTGATTTCTACAAGTGCAGCTTCTATATCTTCTGTTTTTTTAGTCACATTAGCAGTTACTAACAAGTTGTATATATACTTATATACTTCCTCAAAATCTTTTGCCACTGGATACTTATGATTAAGTGTTGACCTTAATTCTTCTATAATTGCCTGTGCTTTTCTTAGATTATCATGAGTTTTTTGAACGTCATTTTGCTCAACACCAATAATTGCAATATTACAAAACTTAATTGCTCCTTCATATAAAAGTAATGTAAGCTCTGCTGGTGATGCTGTAAGCACCTTATTATTATTATATTGTGCATATGCCTGTTGATTAATAGCCATTTTTGTATCCTCTCTTTTAAATATATGTAATTATTAAAACAAATTTCTACAATTATTATATACTACAACATACTAACACGCAAATAATAATTAACCAAAATATCCAGAAAGTGATGATTGTTGAGAATTAAGCGAAGCAAGCGCTGACTCCATACTTGAAAACTTCTTATAATAATAATCTTCCCAAGTTGATATCTGTGTTTCTTTATCTGATATCTTAGTTGTATAATCAGAGTATTCTTTTGACAATTCTTTATCATTATATACCTTAAAGGCACTACTAAGTGATGTTGATTGCATCTTTTTTCCTAAATCTGAATAAAGATCACCTGCCAACTTTGAGAAAAATGTTACAACTGTATCAGAGTCACTTGCAATAGCTGCCTTTAACTTATCTTCATTAGATTTAGATACACTATCATCACTATCTCCATCAATATGAAGTACACCTTTTTCATTTTCTCCAGAAGAAAAATATCCTGCTGCTGATATTCCAAAACTTGAAAGTGAATATGCCTTACCATTTATAGTATATGATTTAAGCATATCATTTTTCATTGTTGATGAAAGTGAATTTAATGTACTGTCCCTTCTTAAAAGTGATGTCTTAATTTTATTTTCCCACTCTTTTATCTGGTCATCTGTCATTGCTGACTTTTCATCACTTGTAAGTGGCTCATATCCTTTTGCACTAGCTGCATTATAAGCTGTGTCTATCTCTTTTATAAGACTGTTATAATCACTTATGAAACTTTTAATTGAATCATATATACCATCAACATCATTTTCAGTTGAAATAGTAATCTCATTATCACCTGTAAGTGCAGTTGCTGTTATAGTAAGACCATTTATTGAATATGTATTAGTGTTGTTAGTAAATACAGCACCATTAAGCTCTATTTCAGAGTCTTCTGCATATACTCTCTTGGCACTTGTTCCAGTTGTTTCTTGCACACCTAATGTTGATAAAGCTGCTTTATATCTCTGTGATATTATATTAGCATCTTGGGTTGCATCTTTAACTCCTAATGTTGTTAATGCCGCCTTATATGTATCTGATGTTTTATCTGCATCACTTGCTGTTACTATATTATAGGCATCAACCACTTCACTAGCACCAACCATAGACTGTGCATATTCATATTGAGTTTTTGCTGATGTCTTATATGAATTAATAGCTGATGAAGCGTCACTTTGTGTAGCTGCTTCAGCCATTGAATATGTATACTTTTCTGTATCAATAACACCATCTTCACCTACATACTTAGCCATTTCACTGTCTGTAACAACTAACTTACCATTTGTAGCATCTATTGTATATTTACTATCTGAAGCAGAACCAAAACCAGCCTCTTTGTACATATCAGTAATTAATTTTGTATTGCTTTCAATAGTTGAAGTAGCATTATTAACTTCATTGTCAACTGATGTTTGAAATGTCTTTGCATCACCTAAAGTAAGTGTATCATTTCCAAGAGTTCCTATGATACTATTTATTGCTGCAAGATTAGCTTTATCTTCATCTGCTGCTGTATTGTTTTTTACTTTAGTATTAAGGTCATTTTGTGCTTCTGTAAGTTCGTCTCTAGCAGCTGTCATACCTTTTTCACTAGCAGTCTTTACAAACTTATCTACATATGTTTTCTTTGCTGTAGCAGCTACTTTATCAGCTGTTGCTGACTTAATATTATTAAGATATGTACTTACATTACTGTTAAATGAACTTACATCACTATCATACTTTGATTTAGCATAACTTGTAGCATAAGAATCTTCATCTGTGTAACTATTAACCAAACTCTTATATGATGCTACGATATTATCTACATTGTCTATTGATGTATCAGCAAGTCCTAATGCACTAAGAGCTGTCATACCTGCTGAACTATTAGCTGTAAGTGAAAACTCATGTTCTGTTCCTGATGTTTTTGAACTTATAAAAAATCTTTGGTTATTTTCATCAAAACTTGCATTAACACCAGCATCTTTAAGCTTTGATATAAGATTATTAACTGTCATATCTGCTGAAAGCTGTATTTCTGTTGTCTTTCCTTCTGCCGTAATTTGAAGACTTCCAGATGTACCACTTCCCATGCCTGTTATATCACTAAGTTTTGTTGAACTCGTTACCTTTTCTGTACTTGTATTTCCAGATGAATCTGATGTAGTTGCCGATATTACACCACCTGTTAAGTAGCCTGCTGTTGCAAGCTTATTAACTTTAAGCTTTTGTGTTCCTGTAACTGCTGAAGTTGAAGCTTTAACAGCTGCATAATTTGAATTAGATATTGTTGCTTTTTTCAAACTGTAATTTTTTGAAAAACGTGCAGTACTTAATGAACCTGTGTAAAATGAATATATCTTAGTATTCATTGTACTCCATTTTTCCTGTTTCCAAGAAAGTTTTGTCTGTGCTTTTACAAGGTTATCTTTTTGTAATCTATACCCTGACACCAATGCTGATACTAAAGCTTCTGTATCAAGCCCTGATGACATACCTGAAAGTCTTATAGGCATATCAACACCTCCATTTAATTATCGTTTCTCATCAACGAGGAGTCCTGCAAGTTCCCATGCCTTTGCAATCATCTTTAGTGCCTTTTCAGATGGAATTTCTTTGATTACCTCGTCTGTTTCCTTATCCTTAATTGTAATTGTAAATCTATGAGTTGGCTCATTATAACCAAATTCAGCTACAGTATTACGATTAATTAACTTATTAATCTCTTTAATGTCTGGCATCTGTCTTTGAGCATTATTGTCATCCTGATTTTTGCTCTTATTTTGACTATTTCCATTGTTAGATGCACCCTCATTAGTTTTTGCAACTACTTGTGTTGAACAGTCTGCTGCAACATTAACTGCATCTGATGTATTAGTACTAACCTTAGATACACTTTCTACTGGCTTTGCTTGCGTTACTGCCTGACTTTGATAACTTTGAGCATTTATTGCTCCCTTTACTGCTTCAATTCCCATTGTATCCACCTGCCACTTAAAATATAGACAAACATATCCATATCAAGAAATCGGACGTTTTACAAACATTCCTTACTGCTTCATCGTGTATGCTTTCGTAATCATAAATGACATACTACTTACAAGTTCTTGTACACTCCACAGTCGTAAATTCCCGACTTAGCCATCGGT